>Ga0209056_10000319_pt1 | contig 54156 bp, 55 predicted proteins | sample GraSoiAngelo_114_FD_185876 | JGI IMG/M metagenome (GOLD analysis project Ga0209056, IMG submission 185876) | Grasslands soil microbial communities from the Angelo Coastal Reserve, California, USA - 14_0903_13_40cm (SPAdes) (version 2) | ecosystem: Environmental > Terrestrial > Soil > Grasslands...
CCGCCGAGCTCCTCCGCGGTCACCTCCTCGCCGGTCGCGGCGCGCACGAGCGGCGGGCCGCCGAGGTAGATGGCGCCCTGGTCGCGCACGATGATGTTCTCGTCACACATCGCGGGCACGTACGCGCCGCCTGCGGTCGACGGGCCGTGCACGACGGCGATCTGCGGGATGCCCTCCGCCGACATGACGGCCTCGTTGAAGAAGATGCGGCCGCCGGGCGTGAAGATCTCCGCCTGCAACGGGAGGAAGGCGCCGCCCGAGTCGACCAGGTAGATGCAAGCGAGGCGGTTCTCGAGCGCGACCTGCTGCGCGCGCAGCTGCTTCTGCACGGTGATCGGGTAGAGCGTCCCTCCCTTCACGGTCACGTCGTTGGCGAGCACCATCGCCGGGTGTCCCGAGACCGTGCCGATCCCGGTCACCAGACCGCCGGCCGGCGTCGGCCCGGCGTAGCAGCCCTCGGCGGCAAACGGCATGAGCTCGAGGAACGGCGTGTCGGGGTCGAGGAGACGCGCGATTCGCTCGCGCACGAGCAGCCGGCCGCGTGCCGTGTGCCGCTCGCGCGCCTTCGCCGGTCCCCCCTCGCGGGTGACCTCGAGACGGGCGCGCCGCTCGGCCGCGAGCGCGCGGTGGTGACGGGCATTCTCGTCGAACTCCGCGTCGCGGCGGACGTGCGAGGCGAGGCGCCGCACTACCCTTCCCCGTCGGGCGGCGTGGCAGCGAGCACCGCCTCCGGCACGTCGAGCGCGAGCGTGAGGAGTCCTTGCGCGAGGGTCTTGCCCTGATGATCCGCGCGGAGCGACGCCTCCGGGTCATCGCCCCAGTAGCCGCTGGCGTTGGCGATCCGGACCCGATCCCCCATCCCCGCGCGCGATCGTATGTCGGAGGCTCGGCCCGCCGCAACCTCATGCCGGCGCGGGTTCGGGCATCCCCGAATCGGCTTGCGCGCCTGCACGAAGGGGCGGGCTTGCGTGCCGCCTCGACCGCTTCGCATTCTTGTTCGCGGGCATACCCCTTGCTGTTTGCCGTACCAGGGGGAAGCAATCCGTGCGCATCTTGCTCGCTCTGGCGATCGGCGTGACGGGGGTCCTCGCGACCCTGCTCGCGCTCGCCCAGCAGGCGCCGCCTTCCCGCAACGTCGACGACTACGTCCTGATCGGGCTGATCCGGGTTTCCCTCGGCAGCGGCGTGCGTGTTCTCTCGGGCAACGTCGGCGTGAACGCCGCCGCTTCGGGACCCCGCCAGGGATCGCCGGACAACCGCGGCACGCTGTTCGTCTCTCACGACGGGACATTCGACTTTGCGAACGGCGCCGCACCGGTGGCGGACACGGTCCGGCTGAGCAATCGCGTGACCGTCGGCGACGTCTATGCAAACGACCTCCTGGCGCCCCGTGGGGCCTCCTTCCACTTCCCGGCCATCCCCTTCGCCTTCTTCGGCAGCGGCCGGACTCTCTTCGCCGCTCTGCCCGAGCTCTCCGCGCTCGGCTGCGGATCGGCGTCCGGCGCCTTCGTGTTCGTGACCCATCGGACCAGCCTCACACCGGGCACCTACGGCTCCCTGCTGGCGACGAGCGACGCCGACATCGAGCTCGCGCCGGGGACGTATCGGTTCGAGAGCATCAAGCTCGGCAAGCGAGCGACGCTCCTCGCAGACGGACCGGTGACGGTGAACGTCTGCGGTGATCTCCACCTGTCGAGCCTTGCCCGCATCGGCTTCAGGAACGAGGGGCGCGCCAGCGACTTCTCGCTCAACGTTGCCGGGCCGAACGTGGCGTTCAGCCACGGGACCGACGTGACCGCCATCGTCCGCGCGCCGAACGCTCGCCTGCGGCTCGGCGCGCTGCAGCGGCTGCGCGGACAGTTCATCGCGAACGCGGTGACCAGCGGCCCCAAGGTCGAGATGACGTGCGAAACGACCAGCCCGCACTGCCGGTCCGTGACGACCACGACCATACCGAAACCGTCCACGACCACGACGACGATACGCGTGACGACGACCACGACGCTCCCGAAGGCGACGGCCACCGCGGAGATCTGCGGCAATTGTGTCGACGACGACGGCGACGGCCTCACGGACTTCGAGGACCCCGCCTGCTGTGCCGACCGGCAGATCTTCCCGATGGCCATCGACACGGGTCGCATCCGCCCGCACCGGCGGACGAGCCTCCTCGGCCTGAAGTCGCTGCTCGCCGCCCAGGGCCTCTCCGACGTGAACCCGCTCCGCGAGGACGTCTTCCTCCAGATTCGCGCCGCGCGTGGCGACGAGGTCTTCTGCGCGAAGGTTCCCGCCAGTCGCTTCGTCGCGAAGAGGCCCGGCGTGTTCAGGTTCCGTGACCGCAAACACATCGTGGGAACAGCCAGGGGGATCGATCGCCTCGCGGTCGGGATCGCGAGGAACGGCAGCGTCCGTTTCCGCGCCTTCGCGCGCCATGCGGAGTTCACCAGCCCCCGCGACCGCCCGCTCACCGTCACGGTCAGCTTCCGCAACCCGCTCGCGGCCGAAGGCGGCAACCGCTGCTCGACGGCGCAGGACCTCCAGACCAACCGGCGCGGCGCGCTGCGCGTGCCCTGAGCTCAGCCGCCCGCCGGCACCGCACCGAGCTGCGCGCCGAGCACGGGGCGGGCTCCCGGCTCCTCAACGACGGTCACGCCGCGGAGACGCGCGCCAACGACCGGAAGCCGGATCGGCAGGACCGCGTCGCCCTCCGGACCGGGCTCGAACGCCGGTCCGGGCTGGACCCGGCCGTCGTCGAGCTCGAGCTCGATCCGGTAGGCTCGGCGGGCGGACGGCAGCCCGAACACGTACAGCAACGCCGCCGCGCGTGCCGGATGCCAGAGGAGGTGTCCGCGGCCGGCCCCGCTCGCGCGCGGCTCGAGGCGGGCGACCCCGAGTCCCGGCATCGCCGCAAGGTCGGCGAGCGTCCGCTCGGGCGCCCCGCCGAGCAGGCGGTCGATCTCGGCGTCGCGGCGGCGGATGCTGCGCAGCAAGCTGCCGACGCGCGCCTCCGCGGCCGCGAGCTCGGTCTCGAGCCGCGTCCGTTCTCCGGCGGCGACGCCCGCCGCCGCCCGCGCCTCGGCGGCCTCGGCACGCGCGGCCTCGAGCGCGCGCGCGAGCGTGTCGCTGCGGGCCGCGGCTTCCGCCCGTGCGGTCTCCGCGTCGACCAGACGCGCCGCCGCCCGGGCGCCTTCCGCGCGCCGCTCCGCTTCCCGCTGCCGGAGGTCGTAGATCGTCCATCCGACGAGCGTGGCGAGGGCGACGGCGAGCACCACGGCCGTCGCGGGAGCCAGCCACCCGGCGCGCGGCAGGCTGACGTCCCACCGGCCACGCGGTCGCCCGACCGGAAGGCGAAAGAGCGCGCCCAGGCAGTCTGGGCAGCCGGTCGCCAGGTGCGAACGTACCGCCTCCGCCGGCCCCTCGTCGAGCTCGCCCGCGGCGTAGGGCGGCAGGACGGCGCGCAGCTCGTCGTGGGTCACGCCGCCGGAGCATACCGTGCGCTGGCGACAGATACACGGATCCGGCGTACGGGTTTTCCCCAGGGGCGAGTCAACTTTTTCCGCTTGAGTTTCCTGCGTGCTCGGGACTACCTTGTATCGACATGGGGGTCGGAAAGCCGGTGTCGTCCACCGAGCATCGTCAGGGCTTCGAAGCGATGGCCGACACCATCCTCTACCGGTGGTCGGCCGAGCGCGACACGTGGGTGAGCGCGTCCGAAGTCGAGGAGGCGCGCGCCTACCTCGCGCGCCAGGGAATCGCGATCAGCACGCTGCCCGATGGACGCTTCACGCTGGCCGGAGAGGCGACCCGCGTCTTCGGCGGCGAGCGGCTGGTGCTGCTCGGACTCCGCCGGCTGCGCGGGACGCGCGGCGCTTGAGTCTACCCGGCCGCCCGCCCGTGGTGCACGGCGAGCGACCGTAGGCGCTCGGCGACTGCGGCGCTCGCGCCACCGCCGAGCTCCTCGACCGTCCACGGCATCCGGTAGCCCCAGTTCTGCGGACCGACCGTCGCGGGCACGTTGATGCGCTCCCGGCCTCCGTACGCGTCCTGCAGCGGGATCACGACGAGGTCGGAGCCGGCGGCGTAGACACCCTCGAGCAGCGCGGCATGCACGGCCGGCGTGAATTCGGCGCCGGCGTCGCACAGGGCGGCAAAAGGCGGCACGGCGGCGAGCGCGCGGCGCCCTGCTTCCCCGAGCTCGTCGCTCCACCAGGCGGCCAGCGTGGTCGTGTCGTGCGTGCCGCTCGTCGCCACGGAGAGGCGGGGATAGCTCGTCGGGTCGCGGAACACACCCGCGTCCTCCTCCCAGCGCAGCACCCGGTAGCCGGGGATGCCGAGCGCGGCCAGGGATCGCCGCACGAACGGCGGCACGGTTCCGAGGTCTTCGGCAATGATCTGCGTGCCGCCCGCCGCCGCCAGGGCGACGCCGAGGAGGCGCTCGCCGAGCGCGAGCTGCACGGCCTCGTCGTCCGGGAGGAAGCGCCCGTCCGCCCCCGGGCAGAGGATCCAGATGCGATAGTAGCCGACGACGTGATCGACGCGCACGGCGTCGAAGAGGCGCGCGGCGCGGGCCACCCGCCCGCGCAGCCAGTGGAAGTCGGTTGCCGCCATGGCGTCCCAGCGGTACACGGGCAGGCCCCAGTCCTGACCGCGCTCGTTGAACGCGTCCGGGGGTGCCCCGACGTTGCAGCCGAGATCGAACTCGTGCGGCCGCGCCCACACGTCGGCGCTGTCCCCCGCGACCATGAACGGGAGATCGCCCTTCAGGCGAACGCCCACCTCGGCGGCTGCCCGTCGTGCCGCGCTCCACTGCTCGGCCGCGAGCCACTGCACGTACTCGTGGAAGAGGCGGTTCCGCTCGAGCTGACGCCCGGCCGCCGCCACGGCCGCCGCCTCGCGGTCGCGGAGCGGCGGCTCCCACGCCGTCCACGGCTGCTCGCCACGGCTCTCCTTGCAGGCCCGGAAGAGCGAGTAGTCGCCGAGCCAGTCGGCTTCCGCCGCCCGGAAGCGCTCGAAGGCGGCCGCCCGCACGCTGCCACCGTGCCACTCGGCCGCGAGAAACCGTTCGAAGGCGATCTCGAGCGCCCGGCGCTTCACGCCGCGGACGGCGTCGTAGTCGATGTTGGCGTACCCCCGGGCTGCCTCCAGGCGCACGCGGTCGCCGGGCGCCAGCGCTTCCTCGCCGCCGGCGGCCACGAAGTCCTCCACCTCGCGGAGCGCGAGATAGATGGAGTCGATCGCGAAGGCGCTGAGCGCGGCATAGGGGCTGCGCTCCCCCGGCGAGGTTTCGACGATCGGCAAGAGCTGGAGGAGCCCATGGCCGGCGGCTGCGACCCAGCGGACCAGCGGCGCGAGGTCGGCGATCTCGCCGATGCCCCAATCGCGTTGCCCGCGAACTGAGAAGAGCGGCAGAAGGATGCCGGCCTCGCGGCGGCCCTCGGACATGGCGAGCGTCAGCGTGCGATGCGGCTCTCGGCGACGCCGTACAGGCGACGCAGGTCCATGATCCCCGTGACCTGGCCGGTATGTCCGGGCGGCTGCGCGAGCATCCACAGCGCGGCTTCCGCGCCGACCTCCGTCGGCTCCCACTCGGAGTGGTCGAGCCCGGGAGTGTTGTAGACGAACCCCTCGGAGGCGATCGGCACGTCGATGCGGAGGCAATTGACCGCGATGCCCTCGGGCGCGAGCTCCTCGGCGGCGCCGGTGGTCAGCCTTTCGAGCGCGGCCTTGGAGACGCCGTAGACGAGCATCCCCCGGATCGGCAGGACCGCCGCGGCCGAGGAGATGTTGAGGATCCTCCCCTCGCCGCTCGCCTTCATCGCCGGCAGCGCCGCGCGCATGGCGAGCAGCGGCGCGCGCAGGTTCACCTCCATCACCAGGTCCCACCGCTTCATTGGCAGCGCGAGGTCGCCGTCGAAGGTGATCGCCGCGTTGTTCACGAGGATGTCGAGGCGCCCGAAGGCGTCGAGCGCGCGCGCGACCATCGCCTCGGGCTCGCCGGGCCGCGAGAGGTCGGTCGGGATGGCAACGCCGCGCCGCCCTCGCGCCTGGATCTCCCGCACCGTCTCGTCGATCGTGCCGGGGAGCTTGACCGGCGCGGCGTCGGTCGCACGGGCGGCGCAGGCGACGTCGGCACCCGCCTCGGCCAGGGCGATGGCGAGCGCGCGGCCGACGCCGCGGCTTGCGCCGGTCACGAGGGCGATCTTGCCGGTGAAGCCGGGACGCAGAGCGGGGCTCATGGACACCCCATCTAGCGGTCCGCGCGCCAGTGTGCGAGCGCCGGCGGCCGGCGTCGTTCCGGCGCGCGGCCGGCATACCGGGAAATCGCGATTGACGGCGAAGTGCCGACGGGCGGAGTTCGAGGCACTTGCGGGACGCAGCGAGGGAGGAGCGATGCAGACCAAAGGAATCACGCGCCGCGGCCTGATCGGCGGTGCGGCGGCCGGCGCGGCGATCGCCGCGCTGCCAACGTCCAGTCGCGCGGCGGTGCGCTCCGCCGGCGTGATCGTGGTCGGCGCGGGCCTCGCCGGACTGGCGGCGGCCCGCGAGATCGTCAAGGCCGGCCGCTCGGTGATGGTGCTCGAGGCCCGCGACCGGGTCGGCGGCCGCGTGCTCAACCAGCCGCTCGACCTCGGCGACTATGCCGAGCTCGGCGGCATGTTCACCGGGCCGACGCAGGACCACGTCCAGGCGCTGGCCGCGGCGGTGGGCGTCGGGACCTTCCCGACCTACAACACCGGCAACAACGTCTTCTTCGGCCCACGAGGACGCGAGGAGTTCCCGAACAACACGCCCTTCGGCACGGCCCCGCCCGATCCCGTCGTCGCCGGCGACATCGCGGTCGCCGTCACGGAGCTCGACCAGATGTCGACGAGCGTGCCCGTCGACCAGCCCTGGACCGCCTCCAGCGCCGACGACTGGGACCGGCAGACGCTCGACGCGTGGCTGCGCTCGAACACGAGCGGCAACGCCGAGTTCATGGCGGTCACGTCGGCGGCCACCGAGGCGATCTTCGGCTGCGAGGCGCGCGAGCTGTCCCTGCTCTACACGCTCTTCTACATCGCCGCCTCGGGGAACGAGCAGAATGCCGGAACGTTCGAGCGCAACTTCAACACCGCCGGCGGCGCGCAGGAGAGCCGCTTCGTCGGTGGCGCGCAGACGATCGCCCTGCGGGTCGCCTCGCAGCTCGGCCGGCGCGTCGTGTTGAACGCGCCGGTCCGCCGCATCGTGCAGTCGTCCTCCGGCGTGACCGTCGTCACCGACGGCTTCAGCGCCACCGCTCAGCGCGTGATCGTCGCCATCCCACCCACCCTCGCGGGACGCATCGACTACGATCCGCCGATGCCCCCCCTCCGCGACCAGCTCATCCAGCACATGCCGCAGGGCACGCTGATGAAGTTCGAGGCGATCTACGACACGCCCTTCTGGCGGGCGCAGGGCCTCTCCGGCCAGGCGGTGAGCGAGATCGGCCCCATCAAGGTCACCTTCGACACGTCGCCGGCCGATGGTTCCTTCGGGATCCTGATGGGCTTCATCGGCGGGCACGAGGCCCGCGTGTGGGAGAATCGCTCTGCCGACGAGCGCCGTGCCGCCGCGCTGCAGAACCTGGCGAACTACTTCGGGAACGCGGCGCTCAACCCGCGCGAGGTCGTCGAGTTCAACTGGTCTGCCGAGGTGTGGAACCGCGGCTGCCCGGTTGCCGTGCTCGGACCCGGGACGCTGATCGACTTCGGGACCGCACTGCGCACGCCGGTCGGCCGCATCCACTGGGCCGGCACCGAGACCTCGACGTTCTGGAACGGCTACATGGACGGCGCGGTGCGCTCCGGCGAGCGGGCAGCGCGGGAAGTGCTGGCAGCGCTGTAGGGCGCCGGCAGGACGTGGCTTGCGCGCCGACGGCGCGCCGTGCAATGCGCGGGCATGCGCACCGCCGTCGGCTGGGAGATCGTCGATCCGGTCTACTACGGCCGCTACGGTTACCCGCACGCCTCCTGGGCCTGGCTCCGGCGCCATGCGCCCGTCGCATGGTTCGAGGCCCCGGGGATGCTGCCGTTCTGGGCGATCACCAAGTACGACGACTGCAGCGCGATCCTGCGCGACCATCGACGGTTCCTGATCGCGCCGCGGATCGCGGTTTTCCCCGAAGAGCAGGCCCCCACCGACGCCCCGCCGTTCCGCCATCTGCTCAACATGGACCCGCCCGACCACGGGCAGTACCGGAACCTGCTGAGCCAGCACTTCACGCCGAAGGCGCTCGAGCGCAAGCGCGCGGCGGTGGGTGCGATCGTCGACGAGACGCTGGCACGCGTGGCCGATCGCACCGAGCTCGACTTCGTCGAGACGGTCGCCGCTGTCGTCCCGCTCGCCGTGATCGCCGAGATGCTGGGCATCCCGCGTGCCGACTGGCAGCACATGTTCCGCCTCTCCAACACGCTCCTCGGTGCCGCCGACCCGGAATATCAGCACGGCGCGACGCTCGCCGAGACGGCGGAACGGGCACGGCAGGAGTTCGTCGAGTACTTCGGCAGGCTCTCCGCCGCTCGCCGGCGCGAGCCCCGGGACGATTTCATCACCACGCTCGCCAATGCGCAGGTCGGCGGCGCACCGATCCCCGAGTGGGAGCTGCTTTCGTACTACGTCCTCCTCATCGTCGCCGGCAACGAGACCACGCGCAACGCCACGTCCGGGGGCCTGCTCGCGCTGATGGAGAATCCGGCCGAGCTCGAGAAGCTGCGCCGCAACCCGAACCTGGCTCCGACGGCGGTCGAGGAGGTCGTCCGCTGGGTGAGCCCGGTCGTCCAGTTCTGTCGCACCGCGGCCGAGGACGTGGAGATCCGGGGCACGAAGGTCCGCAAGGGCGAGGCCTGCTGCATCTTCTACCCGTCGGCGAACCGCGACGAGGACGTGTTCGCCGACCCGTTCACGTTCGGCGTCGACCGTGCGCCGAACGAGCACTACGGGTTCGGCATCGGCGTCCACTTTTGCCTCGGCGCAAACCTCGCCCGCCTCGAGCTGCAGGAGATCTTCACGCGCCTGGTGGCGCGGCTCGACGAGGTGGAGCTCGCGGGCCCCGTGGAGCGCATGCACTCGAGCTTCGTCGGGGGGATCAAGCGCATGCCCGTGCGCTGGCGGTTGCGGGCGTAGCGGTGTGGTTCGCTCCGAGCCAGACGGATCAATCGGAGGGCCTCGAGGCCGTGGCCAAGGGAATCGCGCTAGTTAGTTAGCGGTGCACAGGAAATTGCGGGGGTTGACTGCCTTGCCCTCCACGAGCACCTCGTAGTGGAGGTGAGGCCCCGTGCTCCGGCCCGTGCTCCCGACGAGTCCAATCACCTGTCCCTGCTCGACCCGCTGGCCGAGCTTCACGTCGATCTTCTTCAGGTGGGCGTAGCGCGACTCCACGCCGTTGCCGTGATCCAGCACCACGTTCTTGCCATAGCCTCCGTGGGAGCTCGCCGCGACGACGGTGCCCGCCGCCGGAGACTTGACCGGCGTCCCGGACAGACTGCCGATATCGATCCCGTCGTGATGCTCCCGCCCTCGGCCCCAGGGCGATCGTCGCAGCCCGTACTCCGAGTCGATCTGGCCACGGACCGGCCAGCTGAGCGGCAGGGCGTTCATGACCTTGCCCATACGGCCGATCACGCGCTCCAGCTGCCGCAGCCGCGGCCCTTCGTCGGCGACGCTCGTCGCAAGGAGGTCGAGCTCTCCCGAAGGGCGAGGTTCGGCGCCTGGGGTCGGGGCGTTGGCATCGAGCGTACCACCGCCCGCCCCGGTTCGCGCCCGATCCGAGCTCGCTGCGAGACCGAACGCCTTCCACATCTTGGTGTGCAACGCCTTCCAGGTCTTGATCTCGCTGCGGACGGCGGCGATCCGCGTCTGGAACGAATCGAGCACGCGCTCATCGTCCGCGCGCTGGCGCAGGGCCGCCATCTGGCCCGACTCGCGCTCGAGCAGCACGTACCCGCCCGAGAGACCGATCGTGGCGGTGGCGACCGCGGCGACCGATCCAAGGGTCCCGTAGACGATCCAGCGCGGAAGGCAGACGCGCAGCACGCGCGAGCCGTCGCCGTGGACGAGGAGGAGGGTGAAAGGATCCTTCATCCCTTCATCGGGACGACCAGCGAGAGCGAAGGCTCGGCTGGCTTCTCCTTCGTCATCCGGCATTGGCCATCGAGCACCGCGCCCGCCTCCATGACGATGACGGGCGCCTCGACGTCTCCGGTGACCCGCGCGCTGCCCTTCAGCTCCACGCGTTCGGTCGCCCTGACGTTTCCAAGCACCCGGCCATGCACCACCAGGGTTGCCGCCCGCACGGTCGCCTCGACGACCCCGCGGTCCCCGATGATCAGCGTGTCCTGGGCCGTGATCTCACCGCGAAGCTTCCCGTCGAGCATCACCGTGCCGGTGCATGTATAGCTGCCCTCGACCTCCGAGCCCTCGTCCAGGAAGGCACCGAGACGACCCCGCTTGCTTTGCGCTTTGCGCTTGCGATTCCCCCACATGATCCACCCCAGCAGAAAACGAATCTGCGATTTTGCCCCGAGGAGGGAAGAGCAAGGGCGATACCAACGCCTTGCCATGCTTCGCGCCGTGGGCTGATCTCCCCGTACACAGAGCCTGGGCGACATCCGGGTGCAAAGTCGCGCCGCCCCGGAGCGTCCATGCCGTGACGGTCGGTGAGCGTGGAGGCGTACGATTACGAACGGCCCGAACCAGGCCGCGGACGCAATTCGCGCGAGCCTGTGCCCGCCGAGGCGGGGGTGGCTCGGGCCGAGGGGAGAAAACTGGGAGCCCCGCGTCCCTCGTCTTGGAGCGCGTCAGGTCGCACGAGAGTGGCCCGACCTGTGAAGGCCACCGTCAGCACCGCGCAGTGGGTCTCGTCGAATTCGCCGTGCGCACGAGCTTTGTCAGAGCCGAGGAGAGCAGCGCGAAGATGACGGACCCTATGGACACCCTTCCAGCGGCCAATCGAGGAAGATCTCCTGCGTCGCGGGACGAAACGTCGGACGCTTAAGTCGGCCGGACGGTAGAGATGCACGGGGTGCCTGCTCGGGGAGCGGCTTGACCGGGCCGGAATCTCCATGCGACGGTTGCGCACGGAGCGCGGATGAAGCGGGCGTCAACCCTGCTCCTGGCCATCACCACGGCACTCGCCGCGCCCCGCGCTCACGCGCTCAGGCTGGGTGGAGGCCCTCTCGAGACGGATTGCTTCGCGGCCTTCGACGGGCCCGCCGTCGATCGCACGTTCGTCGTGTGCGGTGACGGCGACCCGGGCTGCGACGCCGACGCGACGCGCGACGGCGCCTGCGTGTTCAGCGTCAGGATATGTGCTCACGTCGATCGTGTGCATGGGTGTCATTCGCGGCGGATCGCCGACATCCGGGTGAGGAAGCGCGGAGGGACGCTCGGGACGCCCGACCCGTCGATCCCGCTGCCGGCCTTGCTGACGACGCGCCAGGCGTGCGGCGATCTCGGTCGCGTCACCGTCCCGCTGCGGGGGCGCGGCCGCAAGCGGGGCAAGGTGAAGCTGAGGATGATCGCCATCGAGAACCGGACGAACCCGAACCGGGTCCGCCGGGACCGGGACACTGTCACCCTCGTCTGCCTGCCTGTCGCGTGCCCCCGTAACGGCCTCGGGCCAGCCGAGCTGACGGTGCAGGCCGAGGCGGCCGGCTCGGACGTCGATCTCGGGTCCTCGGGTGCCCTCCACGACATGCCGGGGCCCGCTCGCTGGGCACTCAGCGTGTGCCTGACCGGCTGTGACGAGGCGACCAATCCGGTCTGCCAGGCGAGTGGCGTCCTTGCCTTCAGCCCCGTCCGCCGGACGTTCTTCGGTCAGCCGGTGCCGCTCGTGGCGGCCGGCATGCCGGTCTGCATCGTCAACCGCTTCGCCGACCCGACCGTCAGCGGGACCGCCAACGTCCAGACGGGTGCGATCGACCTGACCGCGCGCGTGCTCGCCAGCGTGTACGTGACCGACCCGAACCAGCTCTGCCCTCGTTGCTCCCCGAACCCCGAGGTCGGGTTGGCGTGCGACGGCGGCCTCTTCGCCGGCGCGCCGTGCACTCCGGAGGCCGTCGTCACGGTGAAGGAGGCGCCGGGAGACAACGTCTACATGGTGTCGAGTTCCTGCCCGCCCGCGGGCACCGCGATGGAGAGCCTCCTGTTCCCGTTGCCGCTGACGACCGGGACCTCCACGCGGCGTGGCCCTGCCCCCTGTGCCGAGCCGGTGGGGCCCGCGGCGCCCGACGACGGCTGCGGCGACGGCACCTGCACCGACGGCATCTGTACCGACTGTGTGGCAACCACTGCGGAGGGCGCCTGCGTCGCGAGCCGGGGCGGCATCCGGCAGGCGTGCTGCTCGAACGATCCCAGCCTGCCCTGCTTCCCTACGGCGCCGGGGACTGCCGGGAAGATCGAGCGCGTCGGCACGCCGGTCGCGCCCCTGCCGGCGTGGCCCGATCCGACCTACCCGAAGCTCGCGAGCGGCGCCAGGATGGTGGCTACGTTCTGCGCGCAGCCTGTCTCGCCGCTCGACGGCGTGACCCCGACGGGTGCGCCGAACGAGCCGGGAGCGGTCATCGTTCCCCTCTCCGAGCGGTGGCTCCGGTAGCAGGGGGCGTTCGCGTAGGCGCTCCTCGGCAGTCTATTTGAGACTCGCCGATGGATGTCATCAAAGCTCGGTAGCAGCAGCCAGAGCGGGGTCGGACGTGGGCGGCGCGGGTCTGATATGCGTCAACTCTGGGCCCCGCTCGGCTTGAAGCGCTTGAGCTTCGAGATGACCGTTACGTTCTCGGAGTTCACCACCTGCGTATGCACGAGAGCAGTGCAGGCGGCATCGGTGTACACCACGACGGACCGGCCGCTGGCGAGGTTCGTCACCCGCACCCAGGTGCCGAGCAGCAGCGACGGATGAGCCGCCGTGAGGGCGTCGGGCGCAAGGTCGGCCCGTCGACCGGCGTGTACCGTAGCTCGTGCGGTACACACCGGGCTTCGGGGGTCTCACACGCGACTTGACGGGCGAACCGAGGCGATGGCCTTCTCGGGACACCGCACGCGGAGCGTCTTCGAGACCGCGACTCGCTCAGTACACACCTGCGGTACAATCGACGGTTTCAGCAGCCAGTCGTCGCGCTAGTCCTGCGCTAGTCCGCGCCTTCCTGAGAGCGGGTGACCGGGGTCGAACCGGCGACCTTGTGCTTGGCAAGCACACGCTCTAGCCAACTGAGCTACACCCGCAAGAGCGAGGAAGTCCTTGTAGCGTCTCGTCTTTAGAGGGTCAACCAGCAAGTTGCCCGTGGCCCTCGGATGGGGCGCGACTTGTCGGCCACGCGTTCGGCGGCGAGGTTTGCCGGTCGTAACGCGTCTCGAGGACCCATGGCCGCGGGGCTTCTTGCCTCACGCGGCAGAGGGCGTCTTACACGCCGGCCTACTTCAGCTCCCCACCCGCCGGGACGCCCTCTGCACGAGACAAGCGGTTGGCGCCAAAGCGTGAAGACCCGCGAAGCGGCGAGATGGTGGGCCGCTTCGACTCACTTGTGCTCGTCCTCCGCCGGCGCCGGGGACGCCGTGCCCCGCTGGAGGATGAGGCGACTGGCCTTGATGAGCGTCGATTGCACCGGCCCGGGGATCCGCTCGGCCTCGCTGCGGCTCATGCCGCGAAGCTTCGTCTCACCGTCAGGCACCAACCAGGCGCCGCAGTTGAGACAGACCGTGACGCCGCCTGCGCGCGGCTTGTCGTTTACCGGGTGGTCGCAGTTCGGACAGGGCGCGTCCGTGTGTCCCTCCATCTCACCCTCCTTTCCTTTCCCCCAACACCGGTCAGGCACCCCGAGCACGCGCTGCCGCGGTATCTACCAGACTGCGGGCGGTTCTTGAACCCTGCTTCGGCTGCAAGAAGCGATCCGCAAGGTCTCCTGTCGCGACGCCAGCGGCGTGTTGCGTCCTCCCGGCCCTCGAGCGTGGGCTTCGTCAAACAACCGTCCCGTAGTCCAGAGTTCCGTCCCCCTGGCATCCCCGCGAGAGGCGCCACGAAGATCCGAACGGCACCGTACAGGAGTGTTCCGCGGTCAGGACTCTCGGGACGCATCGGACAAACGTGTTCGCCCGCCGCCAACATCGCACGTCGATGATCGCACCTTCTCGAAGCGAGCGCACGCTCCGCGCAGCCCATCAATCCAGGCGGACGTGGCGCAAGATGCGGACGTGGTAGTCCACCCCCGACCAGACGGCGAGTACGAGGGCCATCCAGAGAAACAGCATGCCGGCCGCGTGGAAATCGATCGCCAGCTGGGTCCCCGGGATCGGGTACCGGTAGTGCAGGAGCAGGGCCTCGATCGCGAACATCTGGAAGATCGTCTTGTACTTGCCGAGCTCCTGGGCCGGCACCAGCACCCCGCCGCTCGACGCGATGCCGCGGAGCCCCGTCACGGCGAGCTCGCGCACGACGATGAGCACGACCATCCAGGCCGGCACGCGCGGCTCCAGGGGCTGCGCCGCCAGCATGATCAGCACGGCGGCGACGACCAGCTTGTCGGCGAGCGGGTCGAGGAACTGGCCGAGCGCCGTGGTGCTGGCGCGCCGCCGCGCGAGCCAGCCGTCGAGAAAGTCGGTGACGCACGCGACCAGGAAGAACAGCCCCGCGAGCGCCCGCGCCTCGGGTCCGGAGCGCATGAGAGTCACCACCAGCACCGGCACGAGCGCGACGCGGACGAGGCTCAGCAGATTCGGGACGGCTCGGGGATGGACGGCGAGCGTGCGGCCCCCCGCCTCAGCGGCCGGCCGCGAGCACGACCGATCCCGCGGCGCCGAGGTAGGCGGCCCGGTAGCGCAGCACACGCGCCAGGTACTCGCGCGTCTCGGTGATAGGCGGCACGCCGCCGGCATCCTCGACGCGCTGGGTCCCGGCGTTGTACGCGGCGATCACGAGCGGCAGGTTTCCACCGTACCGGTCGAGCAGCATGCGCAGGTGGCGGCAGCCGCCTTCGATGTTGTCGCGCGGCAGGAAGACATCGCGCACCTGATGGAAGGCCGCCGTCTGGGGCATGAGCTGCATCAGGCCGAGGGCGCCCTTGCGCGACACCGCCTTCCGGTCGAAGTCCGACTCCGCCTTGATGACGGCCTTCACCAGAGCGTATTCGACCCCGTACCGCGCGGCGATCTCACGGATGAGACCGTCGTAGACCGTCGCGTCGGCCCGCGGCAGCGGTCGCGACAGCAGCTCCGGCAGCCAGCGTCGCGGCACCAGCATGGGGGCCGCCGCCGGGATCGGCCGTTCCTTGAAGACGAGGCGTCCCGCCTCGGCGGGCACGTTGGTGTAGTACAGGTTGCCGTGCCGGTCGCGGTACGCGTAAACGTCGGCTCGGGCAGCCGGGGCGAGGCCCAGCAGCAGCGCCAGGACCGCCTCCCCCACGCCACGCCGCATCGCTGGCCACGATACGGAACGGCGGTGGGGAACGCAAACCACCCCAGGCCGCTTGACCGAACGTGACCGGCACGCGAAGCTCCGGGCGTGTCGGTGGAAAGCGATCTCCTCGTCATCGGCAGCGGCATCGCAGGGCTCACCTGCGCCCTCGAGTGTGCTGGACGCGCGCACGTCGTGCTGGTCACGAAGGACAGGCTCCCCGAGAGCTCGAGCCAGTACGCCCAGGGCGGCATCGCGTCGGTCTGGAGCCCCGAGGACAGCTTCGAGTCTCACATCGACGACACGATCGCTGCGGGCGCCGGGCTCTGCCGTCGCGAGGTGGTCGAGACCGTCGTCCGCGAGGGCCCGGCGGGCGTGCGCCGGCTGATCGCGCTCGGAGCGAACTTCGACCTGCGCGGCGACCCCGAGGATCGGGAGTACGACCTCGGCCAGGAGGGCGGTCACTCCCGGCGTCGCATCCTGCACGCCCTCGACGCGACGGGACACGAGATCATCCGTGCGCTCAGCGAGGCGGTCCGCGCCGCCCCCAACATCACGATCCATGAGAACGCGCTCGCCGTAGACCTGCTTGTCGACCGCGATGGCCCCGTGCCCGTGTGCTGGGGCGCGTACGTCCTCGACCGCGACACCCGTCATGTCCGCCGCTTCGTCGCGCGGGCGACGTTCTTGTGCAGCGGCGGCGCGGGAAAGGTCTACCTCTACACGTCCAACCCCGACGTGGCGACGGGCGACGGGGTGGCGATGGCGTATCGCGGCGGCGCGCCGGTCGCCAACATGGAGTTCTTCCAGTTTCATCCGACCTGCCTGTACCACCCCGCCGCCAAGTCGTTCCTGCTGACCGAGGCGCTGCGCGGCGAGGGCGCGATCCTCCGCCGGCCCGATGGCGAGCCGTTCATGGCCCGATATCACGAACGTGCGGAGCTGGCACCACGGGACATCGTCGGCCGTGCCATCGACAACGAGATGAAGGTCCACGGGTTCGAGTGCGTGTACCTCGACATCAGCCACCGTGACGCCGACTGGGTTCGCCGTCGGTTCCCCACCGTCTACGAACGCTGCCTCCGCTTCGGCTTCGACCTCACGCGGGAGCCGGTGCCCGTCGTGCCCGCCGCCCACTACTCGTGCGGCGGCGTCGTCGCGGACCTGCATGCCCGGACGGCGATCGAGCGCCTCTACGCCTGCGGCGAGGTGGCGTGCACGGGCCTGCACGGCGCCAACCGGCTGGCCTCCAACTCGCTGCTCGAGGCCCTGGTCTTCGCGCGTCGCGCCGCCGCCGACGCGCTCGAGATGTTCGCGACGGACCGGCGTCGCCCGTCTGCCATCCGTCCCTGGGACCCCGGCCGCGCCACCGACAGCGACGAGTCGGTCGTGGTCACCCAGAACTGGGACGAGATCCGCCGCTTCATGTGGAACTACGTGGGCATCGTGCGGAGCGACCGGCGGCTCGCCCGCGCCCGCCAGCGCATCGCGCTCCTCCAGGAAGAGATCCGGGGCTACTACTGGGACTTCCTGCTCACGAGCGACCTGGCCGAACTGCGCAACATCGCGACGGTGGCGGAGCTGATCATCGCCTGCGCGGCGAGCCGGCACGAGAGCCGCGGGCTCCACTACACGATCGACCACCCGCACACCGACCCCGCCTGGGCCCGCGACACGGTCGTCCGCCGCCGCGACGGCGAGCCGCCCGAGGTGGTCGGGTCCCCCGCCTAGCGGTCGAGCGCCTCGAAGAGCTGGAGCTGTCGCGCCGGCAGCTCCTCGGGAGGCGGGATGGGGTAGCGGCCCGTGAAGCACGCGTCGCAGAACCCCGCCCGCCGCCCGCCGGTGAACGCGTACAGGCCCGCCAGGCTGAGGTAGGCGAGCGAGTCGGCACCGAGATACTGCCGGATCTCCTCCACCCCGTGCGACGAGGCGATCAGCTCCTCTCGCGTGGGCGTGTCGATCCCGTAGAAGCACGGGTGCGTCGTCGGCGGCGAGCTGATCCGCACGTGGACCTCGCGCGCGCCCGCCTGGCGGATCATGTGTACGAGCTTGCGGCTCGTCGTGCCGCGCACGATCGAGTCGTCGACCACGACGACGCGTCTCTGATCGAGCACCTCCCGCAGCGCATTCAGTTTCACCTTGACGCCGAAGTGGCGGATCGAGCTCGACGGCTCGATGAAAGTCCGTCCGACGTAGTGGTTGCGGATGAGACCCATCTCGAACGGCAGGCCCGCTTCCTCGGCGTAGCCGATCGCCGCCGGCACACCGGAGTCCGGTACGGGGATGACGATGTCGGCCGGGACGCCACTCTCGCGCGCGAGCTGCCGGCCGAGCTCCTTGCGGACCTCGTAGACGTTGCGGCCGAATATCGCACTGTCGGGTCGCGCGAAGTAGACGTACTCGAACACGCAGTGGTGGCTCTCGCTCCGGGGAAACGGCCGGATCGACTCGACGCCCCGCTCGCTCACGACCACGAGCTCGCCCGGAAGGATCTCCCGCTCGAGGCGGGCATCGACCAGGTCGAGCGCGCAGGTCTCCGAGGCGATGACCACCGCGTCGCCCACCCGCCCGAGCACGAGCGGCCGGAAGCCCGCGGGGTCGCGGGCGGCGATGATCCGATCCTCGGTCATGAAGACGAGCGAGTACGCGCCGCGGACCTGGCCGAGCGCGTCGATGATGCGGTCGAGGAGTGTGGTCTCCGCCGAGCCGGCGATCAGGTGGATGATGACCTCGCTGTCGACGGTGGACTGGAAGATCGCGCCGCGCGCCTCGAGCCGCGCGCGCAGCTCGTCGGCGTTGACGAGGTTGCCGTTGTGCGCGATCGCGAGTGCGCCGTGCGCCCACGACACCACGAACGGCTGACAGTTCTTCAGCACCGTCGAGCCGCTGGTCGAGTAGCGGTTGTGGCCGATCGCCAGGTGCCCGCGCAGGCGGGCGAGGATCTCGTACTGGAAGATGTCGGCGACGTGTCCCATGCCGCGATGGCTGATCAGGGCCTCGCCGTTCGCAGCGACGATGCCTGCCGACTCCTGCCCCCGGTGCTGGAGCGCGTAGAGGCCGAGGTAAGCGAGCGTGGCGGCCTCGGGATGGCCGTAGACGCCGACGACGCCGCACTCCTCGTGGAACTTGTCGAACATCCTCCCGCCTCGCGCAGTCTAGCCGAGCGTTCCCCGCGAGTACACCGGCCTCACCTGGCGGGCCTCACCTGGCCAGGCGCTCGGCGAGCGCCCGCCGCCAGCGTGCGCGAGTTTGCTCGATCGGCAGATCCACCATCTCTCCGATCGCGAGGCTCGACCCACGGACCTCGCCGAGCACGGTGAACTGCACGTCCTCGCGCCGCGCCAGGTCCCGCAGCCGGCCGAGATGGCGACGGCGGAGCGAGACGAGCATGCGGGACTGGCTCTCGCCGAACAGGAGCGCATCGGCCCGCATGCCACTCTCGACGGCGATGCGCGCCCCGAGGCCGGCGCCCCCGAACGAGCACTCGGCCAGCGCCACGGCCAGCCCGCCTTCCGCCACGTCGTGCGCCGAGCGCAGCAGATGCTCCGCGGCGGCGGCGAGACAGAGGCGCTGGAGGCGCTTCTCCGTTTCCAGGTCGATCCAGGGCGGCGCGCCCCGGACGAGGCCATGGACGATGGCGAGGTACTCGCTCGCACCCAGCTCCTCGCGCGTGCGGCCGAGCAGCACGATCACGTCGCCCTCGGCCTTCCACCACGGCGTGAGGTGCGCCTCGACGTCGTCGAGGAGCCCGACCATGGCGATCATCGGCGTCGGCGGGATGCCGTGTCCTTCGGTCTCGTTGTAGAAGCTCACGTTGCCGCTCACCACCGGCGTGCCGAGCGCGACGCACGCGTCGCGGATGCCCGCGATCCCCTGCTGGAACTCCCACATGACGTCGGGCCGCTCGGGGTTTCCGTAGTTGAGGCAGTCGCTCACCGCGAGCGGGCGCGCGCCGACCGCGACCAGATTGCGCGCGGCCTCGACGACGGCCAGCACGGCGCCGAGGTAGGGATCGAGCTGGCAGTAGCGGCTATTGCAGTCGACGGTGAGCGCGAGGGCACGCCGCGTTCCGTCCAGGCGGACGACGGCGGCGTCACCGCCGGGCCGCACGACGGTGTTGCCCCCGACGAGCTGGTCGTACTGGCGGTACGCCCACTCGCGCGAGCAGAGGTTCGGGCTCTCGAGGAGCCGGAGCAGCGCGTCGGTCAGGTCCGCAGGCTCGCGGACCTCGGCGGGGTCGAAGTGCTGCAGCTGCTCGAGCCGAGCCGGCTCCTCCGCGGGACGCCGGTATACCGGCGCTGACTGGGTGAGCGCCGCCACCGGCAGCCCACACACCTCCCGGCCCCGCCAGCGCGCGCGAAACGTCCCGTCGTCCGTGACCCGCCCGATGACCGAGGCCTCGAGGTCCCAGCGACGGAAGATCGCCTCGACCGCGGCTTCGGAACCCTGGCGGACCACTAGCAGCATCCGCTCCTGCGATTCGGAAAGCAGGATCTCGTACGGCGTCATGCCCGGCTCCCGCAAGGGTACGCGATCGAGCTCGAGCAGCATGCCGGCCTCGCCGCGCCCCGCCATCTCGAGGGCGCTCGAGGTGAGGCCGGCGGCACCCATGTCCTGGATGGCGACGAGGTGCTCCGTCGCCATGAGCTCGAGGCATGCCTCGAGCAGGAGCTTCTCGGTGAACGGGTCACCCACCTGCACCGCAGGCCGCTTCCCCGCCGCGCCGGCGTCGAAGGCGGCGGAGGCGAGGAGGCTCGCACCGTGGATGCCGTCCCGGCCCGTGCGCGCCCCGACATAGACGACGGGATTGCCCGGTCCGGCCGCGCGGGCCCGGAAGAGCCGGTCGCGCGGCGCCACGCCGCAGGTGAAAGCGTTCACCAGGATGTTGTGGTCGTAGCCCCCGTCGAAGTAGAGGTCGCCGCCGACCGTCGGCACGCCGACGCAGTTTCCGTAATGGCCGATACCGGCCACGACGCCCTTGACCAGATAGGCGGTCCGCGGGTGTTCGAGGCGGCCGAAGCGAAGCGCATCCAGGCTGGCGATCGGCCGTGCTCCCATGGTGAACACGTCGCGCAGGATGCCGCCGACGCCGGTGGCGGCGCCCTGGAACGGCTCGATGAAGGAGGGGTGGTTGTGGCTCTCGATCTTGAAGACTGCCGCCAGCCCGTCGCCGATGTCGACGACGCCCGCGTTCTCGCCGGGCCCCTCGATCACGCGGGTGCCGCCCGTGGGCAGCTGCCGCAGCCAGGCACGAGAGCTCTTGTAGGAGCAGTGCTCCGACCACATGACCGCGAAGACGCCGAGCTCCTCGAAGGTCGGCGCCCGACCGAGGAGATCGACGATCTTCCCGTACTCATCCGGCGTGAGCCCGTGTTCGGCCGCGAGATCGGCGGTGACGGCGAGGACGCTCACGGTTCCGGGACAGGCGCTTCTGTGCGGTCGCCTTGCGGCTCGCGACGGAGCCACGCCCGGGCGGAGTGGAAGAGCTTGAGCCCGTCCTCGCCGCCCACGAGACGCTCCGCCGCGTGCTCGGGGTGCGGCATCAGGCCGAGCACATTGCGCCCGGCATTGCAGACGCCCGCGACGTTGCCGAGCGAACCGTTCGGGTTCGCCTCCGGGACGACGCGGCCGGCCTGGTCGACGTAGCGGAACACCACCTGATCGCGCGCCTCGAGTTCGGCGAGTGTCGCCTCGTCGGCGACGTAGCAGCCCTCGCCGTGCTTGATCGGCATGCTCAGGAGGTCGCCGGGCCGGCAGCCGTGGGTGAAGGGCGTCGCCGTCGTCTCGACGCGGATCGTGACCACGTCGCACACGAAGCTGAGCGAGCGATTGCGGACCAGCGCGCCCGGCAGCAGCCCGGCCTCGCACAGGATCTGGAACCCGTTGCAGATGCCGAGCACCAGGCCGCCGGCGCGGGCGTGCTCGACCACCGCCGCCATGATCGGGGAGAACTTGGCCATCGCCCCGCAGCGCAGGTAGTCGCCGTAGGAGAAGCCGCCCGGGAGGATCACGCACTCGACGCCGCCGAGATCGCGGTCCTTGTGCCAGAGCGCCACCCCGTCGTCGCCCAGCACGCGTGCCACCACCCGCAGCGCATCCCGGTCGTCGTTCGAGCCGGGGAACGTGACCACACCCCACCGCATGCGCCTAGCCTCGCTCCGGAACCAGCTCCACCCGGTAGTCCTCGATGACGCCGTTGGCCAGCAGCCGCTCGCACATCTGGCGCACGCGCGCGTCGGCCGTCTCCCGCGGCGTTTCGCCGACCCGCATCTCGACGTACTTGCCGACCGTCACGTCGCTCACCTCGCCGAAGCCGAGCGCGTGCAGGGACTGCTCGACCGCTTTGCCTTGTGGGTCGAGGATGCCCCGCTTGGGCGTGACGTAGACCCGCGCCAGCAGGCCGGGCATCAGGCTGCGGCGCTGCAGATGCGACGCGTCGCCTCCTGATACGCGTCCTCGACGCCGCCCATGTCGCGCCGGAAGCGGTCCTTGTCGAGCTTCGCGCCGCTCTGCTTGTCCCAGAAGCGACAGGTATCCGGGCAGATCTCGTCGGCCAGGAGCAGCTTCCCGTGGTGGCGCCCGAACTCGAGCTTCATGTCGACCAGGACGATCTGGCGCTGGTCGAGGAACTCGCGGAGGAGAGCGTTCACACGCAGCGCGGTCTCGTTGATGTGGGACAGCTCGTGCGCCGTCGCGAGCTTCAGATACCGGATGTGCCAGTCGTTGATCATCGGGTCGTCGAGCGCGTCGTCCTTGTAGTAGTGCTCGAGGATCGGCTCGGGGAGCAGCTCGCCCTCGGGCTTGCCGAGGCGATGACCTCGATCTTCACGATCTCGCAGGCGCGGATCAGCATGTCCCGATCCGAGATGCGGCGCACGAAGTGCGTCGCGACGCCCTGCTCCTCGAGGAAGCGGAAGAGCACCTCGGACATCCGGTTGTTGAGGATGCCCTTGTCGACGATCGTGCCGCGTTTCTTGGCGTTGAAGGCGGTCGCGTCGTCCTTGAAGTGCTGGATGAGGAGGTCGGGGTCCGAGGTACGATAGAGCTGCTTGGCCTTGCCCTCGTAGAGAAGCTCACGCTGCTCCATCGTCATCCTCCAGGGCGCGCGCGAAGAGAGCATCGATATGCCGCAGGTGGTGGCGCATGTCAAAGAGGGCGGCGAGCTCGGCGGGCGGCAGATGGCGGCCGACGTCGGCGTCGGCGGCGAGCCGCGCCTGGAGGTCGCCGCCCGCGAGCGCGTGCCGCTGGACCCAGCGGTACGCCTGGTCGCGCGCCACGCCGCGCCGCACGAGCGCGAGCAGGATCTGCTCCGAGAAGATCGCGCCACCCAGGCGCTCCAGGTTGGCCCGCATGACCTCCGGCCGCACCTCGAGCCCCTCGATCACCTCGGCGAGGCGCACCAGCATGAAGTCCACCACGATGGTCGCGTCGGGACCGATGACGCGCTCCACCGACGAGTGGCTGATGTCGCGCTCGTGCCAGAGCGCCATGTCCTCCAGCGCCGCGAGCGCGTGCGCGCGCACCAGACGGGCGAGGCCACAGACGTTCTCGGCGAGCACGGGGTTCCGCTTGTGGGGCATCGCCGAGGAGCCCTTCTGCCCCGGCGCGAACGGCTCCGCGACCTCGCCGACCTCGGTCCGCTGGAGGTGCCGAATCTCGAGCGCGATGCGCTCGCACGTGCCCGCCAGCACCGCGAGGCAGGTGAAGAGCTCCGCGTGGCGGTCACGGGGGATCACCTGCGTCGCGATCGGCTCGGCTTTGAGGCCGAGCCGCATGCACACCGCCCGCTCGACCGCCGGGTCGTGGTTGGCGAAGGTGCCGACCGCACCCGAGAGCTTGCCGTACGCGATGCCCTTGCGCGCCGCCGCGAGCCGGCGCCGGTCGCGCCCGAGCTCGGCCCACCAGCTCGCGCACTTGAGGCCGAAGGTGATCGGCTCGGCGTGGATGCCGTGCGTCCGCCCGATCATGAGCGTGTGGCGGTGGCGCTCGGCCTGCACGCGGATGGCCTGCCGGAGGCGATCGATCCCGGCGAGCAGGAGGTCGGCGGCATCGCGCAGCTGGAGTGCGAAGGCCGTGTCGACCACGTCGCTCGAGGTGAGCCCGAGGTGCAGGAAGCGGCCCTCGTCGCCGACCGTCTCCGCCACCGCCGACACGAACGCGACCACGTCGTGCTTGACCTCGTCCTCGATCGCCCGCATGCGGGCGGGGTCCACCCGCGCCCCCGTGCGGAGCTTGCGGGCAGCCGCGGCCGGTATCTCCCCCCGCTCGGCGAGCACGTCGGTCAGGGCGAGCTCGATCTCGAGCCAGCGGGCGAGGCGGGCCTCCTCCGACCAGATGCGACCCATCTCGGCGCGGGTGTAGCGCTGGAGCATTTAGACCTCGGGGGGGGCTATACCTCGGGGGGCCCCGTGCGGTGCTCGCGCGCCGCGCGCGCTGCGCTCCTCCGATGGCCCCCCGAACCCCCCGCGCGGCGCTCGGCGAAGCCTCGCGCCGCTTCGGCCACGCCCCGGCGTCGCGCCCGGCGCGCGCGCCCGCGCGCCGTTCTCGCTGCCGGTACTGCCGAAGCCGCCGTTGCCGCGTGCGGTCGCGGGGAGGTTCTCGACTTCTTGCCAGGCGATGGTGACGACGGGGGAGACCACGAGCTGCGCGATGCGGTCGCCGCGACGGATGCGGACGGGGGCACGGCCGAGGTTGATGAGCAGCACCTGGACCTCGCCCCGGTAGTCGGCGTCGATCGTCCCGGGCGCGTTGAGGAGCGTCAGGCCGTCGCGGTGCGCGAGACCGCTGCGCGGCCGGACCTGCCCCTCGTACCCGGCCGGGATGGCCACCGCGAGCCCCGTCGGCACGAGGCGCCGCTCGCCGGGGCGCAGCACGACGTCGGCGGAGACGTCGGCCGCGAGGTCCATGCCGGCCGCTCCGGGCGTCATGTAGCGAGGCAGCGCAAGAGGGTGCGCAGTCCGCCTCATGCGGCGCACACGGACCCGCACGGCGCCCGTCCTCACTCGTGCAGAACCTGATCGTTCAGCTTCTCGCCGCGCAGGTCGCCGAGAACGGTGAGGGCCAGGGTGCCGGGGCGGAAGAGGCGCTTCGCCACGTGGACGATGTCCTCGTTGCGGACGCCGTCGATGCCGCGCGCCACCTCCTCGATGGAGACGTCGCGGCCGAAGTAGATCTCGTTCTTCGCGATCCGGCTCATGCGGCTGTCGCTCGTCTCCAGGCCGAGCAGCATGTTGCCCTTCATCTGGTTCTTCACGCGCGCCAGCTCCGCCTCCGCCAGCCCCTCGCGCACCACCCGCCCGAGCTCGCCGCGGATCACCTCCACCACCTCGCGTACCCACTCGGCACTCGTGCCCACGTAGACACCGACGTAGCCGACGTCGAGGTACGAAGCGAGGAACGAGTAGACGGTGTAGGCCTTGCCGCGTCGCTCGCGGATCTCCTGGAAGAGCCGCGAGCTCATGCCGCCGCCGATCGCCAGATTCAGCAGGTGCGCCGCGTAGCGGTCGGCGTCGCCCTGCGCGATCCCCGGCGCGCCGAGGCAGAGATGCACCTGCTCGAGGCCCTTCTCGTGCACCCAGACGCCGGCCTGCGGTTGGGGCGGCCCCCCGTCGACGAGCGATGCCCTCCCGCCGAGCTCGCCGAAGCTGCGCGCCGCGACGCTGACCAGCTCGTCGTGACGCAGGTTTCCCGCCCCCGTGATCAGGATGCGGTCGGGCCGGTAGCGCACGTCGAGAAAGGAGAGGAAGTCGTCGCGGCTGAAGCGGCCGACCGACTCCGCCGTGCCGGCGATGGGCCGTGACAGCGGATGACCCGGCCAGAAGGCGAGGTTGAAGAGCTCGTGGACGTAGTCGTCGGGCGTGTCCTCGACCTGCGAGATCTCCTGCACGATCACCGAGCGCTCGCGCTCGATCTCCTCGGCGGCGAAGCGCGAGTGCGTGAAGATGTCGGCGAGCAGGTCGAGGGCGAGCGGCAGGTGGTCGGGGAGGACCTTGCCGTAGTAGCAGGTGTACTCCTTGCCGGTGAAGGCGTTCAGGACGCCGCCCACGGCGTCGATCTCCTCCGCGATGTCCGCCGCCGTCCGGCGCTCCGTGCCCTTGAAGAACAGGTGCTCGAGGAAGTGCGAGATCCCTGCCTGGTCCGGCCGCTCGTAGCGCGAGCCGTTCTCGACCCAGATGCCGACGGTCACCGACGGGAGCTCGGCGAGCTCCTCCGACAGGACCCGGACGCCGTTCGGTAGCCGCGTGGCCTGCATGCGGTCTACGGCCGGGCTTCCTGGTCGCCGGGGCTCGGCTTCTTGAGCGTCTCCTTGCGCGACAGCCGGATCTTTCCCGACCGGTCGACCTCCAGCACCTTCACGTCGATGACGTCGCCCTCCTTGAGCACGTCGGAGACCTTGCGGACGCGCTCGTGGGCGAGCTGCGAGATGTGCACCAGGCCATCCGTACCGGGAAAGATCTCCACGAAGGCGCCGAAGTCGACGATCTTGCGGACCGTGCCGCGGTAGACCTTGCCGACCTCCGCCTCGGCCGTGACGGCGCGGATCTTGTCGATGGCGCGCTGCATGGACTCGCCGTCGGCGGAGGCGACGTAGACCGTCCCGTCGTCCTCGACGTCGATCTTGGCGCCGGTCTCCTCGGTGATGCCGCGGATCACCTTGCCGCCGGGGCCGATCAGGTCGCGGATACGGTCCGGCTTGATGTGGAGGGTGATGATGCGCGGCGCGTGCATCGACAGCTCGCTGTGCGGCCGGGCCAGCGTCCGGTTCATGACGCCGAGGATGTGCAGCCGAGCCGCGCGCGCCTGCTCGAGAGCCTCCTCCATGATCGCCCGCGTCACCCCCGCGATCTTGATGTCCATCTGGACCGCGACCACGCCCTGCTCCGTGCCGGCCACCTTGAAGTCCATGTCGCCGAGGTGGTCCTCGTCACCGAGGATGTCGGAGAGCACGCGGACCTCGTCGCCCTCCTTGATGAGGCCCATCGCCACGCCCGCCACCGCCGCCTTGACCGGCACGCCGGCCGCCATCAACGAGAGCGAGCCGCCGCACACGGTCGCCATCGACGACGAGCCGTTCGACTCGAGGACCTCCGACACGATCCGGATCGTGTACGGGAACTCCTCCTCGGTCGGCAGCACCGGCGCGAGCGCCCGCTCGGCCAGGGCGCCATGGCCGATCTCGCGGCGCCCCGGGCTGCGCAGGAATTTCACCTCGCCCGTGCTGAACGGCGGGAAGTTGTAGTGCAGCATGAACTTCTTGTACGTCTCGCCGATGAGCGCATCGATCTTCTGCTCGTCGGACGACGTGCCGAGGGTGGTCACGACCAGCGCCTGCGTCTCGCCGCGCGTGAAGAGCGCCGAGCCGTGCGTGCGTGGCAGAACCTCCACCTCGCACGTGATCGGCCGGACGTCGGCCGGGCCGCGGCCGTCGATCCGGCGCCGCTCGCGCACGATCGTCTCGCGCACGACGTGCTTCTTCACGCGGTCGAAGACCTCCCCGACCTCCTTGGCCCGCTCGGGCGAGCCGTTGGCGAGGGTGTTCACGACCTCCTCGCGAGCGGCGTCGAGCGCCGCGTAGCGCTCCTGCTTGACCGGGTTCGCGAGGCCGGCCCGGAGCTTTGGAAGCCCGATCTCGCGCACCTGCTGTTCCAGGCCGGCATCGACCTTCGGCGCCGCGACCGCACGCTTCGGCCTCCCGACCAGACGCTGCAGCTCCTCCTGGAGCGCGATCAGCGGCTGGAGTCCCTCGTGAGCGGCAAAGAGCGCTTCCAGCACGACCTGCTCGGGCAGCATGCTGGCGCCCCCCTCGACCATGACGATCGCGTCGCGGCTGCCGGCGACGATCAGGTTGAGGTCGCTCTCGGCGAGCTGGCTCGTGGTGGGATTGATGACGAAGCGCCCGGCGTGCCGGCCGACGCGGACGGCCGCGATCGGCCCGTTCCACGGCACGTCGGAGAGGACGAGGGCCGTTGACGCGCCGACCATCGACAGCACGTCGGGGTCGTTCTCCCTGTCGTGCGAGAGCACCGTCGCGATGACCTGCGTCTCGCAGTTGAAGCCCTTCGGGAAGAGCGGGCGGACCGGGCGATCGATCAGGCGAGACGTGAGGATCTCCTTCTCCGCGGGCCGCCCCTCCCGCTTGAAGAAGCCGCCCGGGATCTTGCCCGCCGCGAACGTCTTCTCCTGGTAGTCACAGGTGAGCGGGAAGAAATCGATGCCTTCGCGCGCGGCCGCACTCGCCGTGGCCGTGACCAGCACGACCGTCTCGCCGAACTGGACGAGCGCCGCTCCGCCCGCCTGCTTCGCCATCCGCCCCGTCTCGATCGACAGGGGGCGGCCGTGAAACTCGATCTGCACTCTCTGGTAGCCCGTTCCCGACATGCTGTTTTCTCCCTGCGGCGCCGGCCGCAGCCTCTTGTGATCTGGCGAGGAGGACAGGGAGAAGGAGGGTTGAACGAGAAGCCCGGAAGCTACTTCCGGATGCCGAGGCGTTCGATCACGCTCTTGTAACGCTGGAAGTCGCGTCGCTTGAGGTAATCGAGCAAGCGCCGACGCTGCCCCACCAGCTTGAGCAACCCGCGGCGGGAATGGTGGTCCTTGCGGTGCACCTTGAAGTGTTCCGTCAAGTACCCGATGCGGCCTGTGAGGAGCGCGACCTGGACCTCCGGTGACCCGGTGTCCGTGCCGTGCCGACGATACGTCTGCACGGCCTCTTGCGTGCGCTCACGCACCACTGCCATCCCGGCCCTCTCCGTCTCTTTGTTCTCTCGCTTTGAGTCCCGTGTCTAACATGCGGTTTGACGCATTGCAAAGCGCGCCAAATGAAGCGCGCGCCGCGCCTCACCCGAGCCCCGCGGCGAGCACGCGGACGAGGTGCCAGCCCGGGCGCATCGCCTCCGACTCGATGACGCCGGCCACGTCCCCGGCCGCATCCAGCAGCAGCGCCGTCTCACCGGCCTGCTCCGGAGCCGGCAGCGCCGCGAGCGGCTCCTGTTGGCCGCGGCGCAGACGCACGAGCTCGGTCGCGGGGAGCACGAAAGCCCGGTAGCCCACGAGTGCCGCGCGCACCGGCACGAGCGGGAGGTGACCGGGAGGGAGCGCCGCGAGCGCGTCCGGCGTCTGGGCATCGGCCACGCGGAAGAGCCCCACGGCGATGCGCCGCAGGCGCTCGAGGTGCGCGACCGTGCCGAGCGCTCGCCCGATGTCCGCGGCCAGCACGCGCACGTAGGTGCCCTTGGAGCACGCCAGCGAGAACTCGATGCGGTCCGGTGGACGGAGCCGCAGCTCCAGACCTGCGACGTCGATGTCGCGCGGCGCGCGGGCCACCTCGATGCCGCGGCGCGCCAGCTTGTAGAGCGGCACCCCGCCCTGCTTGAGCGCCGAGTACATCGGCGGCACCTGCCGCTGCCGTCCCGTGAAGCGCGCGGCCACCGCATCAACCGTCGCCTGCTCGAGCGGCGGAACGGCGCTCGTCTCGACGGCCGCGCCGGTGTGATCGAGGGTGTCGGTCGCCACGCCGAGGCGAATCGTGCCCGTGTACTCCTTGCGTTCGAGCAGCAGGTAGCGCGCCACCTTCGTCGCCTCACCGAGGCAGAGCGGCAGGAGGCCGCTCGCGAACGGGTCGAGCGTGCCGAGGTGCCCCACCTTGGCGCGGCCGAGCACCGGGCGCAGGACACGAATCACCCCCGCCGACGTCATCGCTTCGGGCTTGTCGACCAGAAGGATGCCGGTCACACCTCCTCGTCCTCCCGCGGTCGCGCCGGTCCGCGCAAGAGGGCGTCGACCCGGTCGGCGGTGTCCGGGACCTCGTCGTAGGCGAAGCGCAGCTCGGGCGTGACCCGCATGCCGAGAGCATGGCCGATCTCGGCGCGCAGGAACGGCGCCGCCCGCTCGAGGGCGCGGCCCACCTCGGCCTGCGTTGCGCCGCCGCCGAGCGTGCGGAAGTAGACCCGCGCGATCCGCAGGTCCGGCGTCATGCGGACCAGGGTCACGATCACCTCGCGCAGGAGCGGGTTCTTCGCCTCTTCGAGCAGCAGGCGCGCGAGCTCGGCCTGCACGAGGTGCGCGACGCGCTCCGGTCGCCGGCCTGCCATGGCGCCCTTCCCTGGCGGTCAGTAGTGGAGGAACTCGACGCGCTCGGCCCCGAGCTCGGCGAGCTCGAGCCCGTCGATGAAACGCACGACTTCCTGCAGACACCGCTCGACGTGCGGCTGCTCGGCCCCGACCTGCGCCACGCCGAGCGTGGCGCGCTGCCAGAGGTCGTGGTCCTCGCACTCGGCGATCGACACGTTGAACTTGTTCTGCACCCGCGCCTTGATCGTGCGGAGCACGCTGCGCTTCCCCTTGAGCGAATGGTTCTCCGGCAGCCAGAGCTCCAGCCGGAGCACGCCCACCACCATGGCCGGGCCCCCGGGAGCCTCGGGGTCAGGCAGACGCCGCGGGCTGGCCCTTGCTCGCGCTCGGCGCGAGGCGCCGGGCCACCTGCTCGACCTCGTACGCCTCGACGACGTCGCCCACCTTCACGTCCTGGAAGCCTTCGAGCGAGAGACCGCATTCGTACCCGGTGGCCACCTCGCGCGCATCTTCCTTGAACCGCTTGAGGCTCCCGATACGCCCGTCGTGCACGACGACGTGGTCGCGCAGCAGGCGGGCCTTGGCGCCACGCACGATCTTCCCGTCGCTCACCGCGCAACCCGCAACCTGGCCGATGCCCGAGACCGCGAAGACCTGACGCACCTCGGCCCGGCCGAGCACCTTCTCGCGGAACGTCGGCTCGAGCAGCCCCTCGAGCGCGTCTCGCACGTCGTTCACCGCCTCGTAGATCACCGTGTAGAGCCGGATGTCGACGCCTTCGCGTTCCGCCAGCGACCCGGCCTTGGGCTCGGGGCGCACGTTGAACCCGATGATGATCGCGTTCGACGCCGAGGCGAGCAGCACGTCCGACTCGGTGATGCCGCCGACCGAGCCGTGGAGCACGGCGAGCCGCACGTCGTCGGTCGAGAGGCGCCGCAGCGCCTCGCTGAGCGCCTCGACCGAGCCCTGGACGTCGGCCTTGAGCACCACCTTCAGCTCCTTCACCTCGCCGGTCTGGATCTGCTGGTAGAGCTCGTCGAGCGAGACCTTGGCGGTCTTCGCCATCTCGGCGTCGCGCTGCTTTGCCCGGCGGTGCTCCGCCACCTGGCGCGCCTTCTGATCGTCCTGCACGGCGACGAAGACGTCACCGGCTTCCGGCACGCCGCCGAGGCCGAGGATCTCCACGGGCGTCGACGGCCCCGCCGCGTCGATGCGACGACCCTTGTCGTCCACCATGGCGCGGATGCGGCCGTACTGCGTCCCGCACACGAACGCGTCGCCGACCTTGAGCGTACCTTCCTGGACGAGCACCGTCGCCACCGGCCCGCGCCCGCGGTCGAGCCGGGCCTCGACGATGGTCCCCTTGGCCAGACGGCCCGGGTTGGCGCGCAGCTCGAGCACGTCCGCCTGGAGCAGGATCATGTCGAGGAGCTGCGGGATGCCTTCCTTGGTCTTCGCCGAGACCGGCACGACGATCGTGTCGCCGCCCCAGTCCTCGGGCGCGAGCCCGTGGTTGCCGAGCTCCTGCTTGACACGCTCGGGGTTGGCATCCGGCTTGTCGATCTTGTTGACCGCGACCAGGATCGGCACCTCTGCGGCGCGGGCATGGTTGATGGCCTCGACGGTCTGCGGCATGACGCCGTCGTCGGCGGCGACGACGAGGACGACGAGGTCGGTCACCTTGGCACCGCGGGCCCGCATCGCCGTGAAGGCCTCGTGGCCGGGCGTGTCGAGGAAGGTCACCTGACGCCCGCCGACGTCGACGGTGTAGGCACCGATGTGCTGCGTGATGCCGCCCGCCTCGCCCGCCGCCACGTCGGTGGAGCGGATGGCGTCGAGCAGCGACGTCTTGCCGTGGTCGACGTGGCCCATCATCGTCACCACGGGCGCGCGGGTCGACCGCCCCTCCGCCGCGGTGCCCGCCTCCTGCTCCGCCTCGAGCGCCTGCTCGACGTCGAACGCGACGTTCTCCACCTGATACTCGAACTCGCCGGCCACGAGCGCGGCCGTGTCGTGATCGAGCATCTGGTTGATGGTGGCCATCATGCCCATGTCGAGCAGCTTCTTGAGGACCTCGCTCGCCTTGACGCCCATCGCCTTCGCGACATCGGCGACGCTCACCACTTCGGAGATCCGGATCACCCGCTTCGACGCGCGCGGCACGGTGATCTCGGTCCTCCGCTGCTCCTTGCCCGGGAGCGCCCGGCGCTTCTGCGGCCGCTTGCCGCCACGCATGAAATCGCGCTCCAGGGTGTCGAGCATGTCGGACTTCTTGATGACCTTCCGCCCCTTCTTCTTCTTCGGCGCGCCCTCGGCCGGCGCGGCCTCCGTGCCCGGGGCCGCCTCGCCGCTCCGTCCGGCGGGCGCCGCCGCGGGCGGCGGGGTCTTGCGGAGGTCGATCTTGCCGAGCACCTTGACTCCCCGCATCTCCTCGAAACCCGGCGCCGGCGCGACAGGCACCGCCGGACGGGCCGCAGCAGGCGGGGCGGGTGCCGCCGGCCGCGCCGCAGGAGGGGGAGCCGGGGGCGGAGCCTCCGCGACGCGCTGCGCCCGAACGCTCTCGGCCGGCTCGGCTTCGTGCGGCGTGTGGGCGGGCGCCTCTTCCGCTCGCGGCGCCGCCTCGGCCGGAGGCTCGGGTGTGACCGGCGACGGAGGAGGCGGCACCTCCGCCTCGAAATCCAACGAGGGCGGAACCTCGCTCGCGCCGTCGCCCTCCGGCGGCGCAGGCGGCAGCTCCTCCCGCTTGAGGACCTCCCGCGCGGTGCGGCGGCGGATCACGTTGGCACGGAGTCGGGTCTCGGTGGTCTGCTCGCGCGCGGTCACGAGCTGATCGGCGCCGGAGTCGCGCTCGGTCACGACCCGCTCCGAGACGACCCGCTCGGTGCCGAGCGGGACGGTCGGCCGGGGGGCGAGGCCGAGGTCCTCCTTCAACCGCTCCGCTTCCTCGTCGGTGAGCGAGCTCTGCGAGCGCTTGCCGCGGATGCCGAGCTTCTCGGCGCGCGCCAGCATGTCCTTCGGGGCCACGCCCCATTCCTTGGCCAGCTCGTGGATACGCTTTGGCATCCTCGTTACCTCGAGATCTCCGGAGCCGCGCCCAGCTGCGCGAGCAGGCGTTCCCGCTCGGGATGACCGGGCGTCAGGCGGAGGGAACGGACAGGACCGCGGCGGCGCGCAAATGCAGCCCAGCAGGCCGGTGCACGGTGAAGGTACGCGCCGCGCCCCGGCGCGCGGCGGACGGCGTCCGGCCGCAGGCCCGCCGGCCCGGCCGTGAAGCGCAGCAGGTCCGCCTGCGGCGCCCGCTCGCCGCATCCGACACAGGTGCGCATCGCGACGGGACGGCTCATCCGCGCCCTTCCTCCGTGGCCGGATCGGCCTCGCCGGGCGGCGGGACCACACCCTCCGGCGCGCTCTCCGCCGGCCCCGCGACCGCCGCAGCCTCCTCCTCCGCACGCCGCTGCGCGACGTGCTCCCGCGCGGCCGCGATGATGGTCGGAGCCCGTTCGGGGCCGACGCCTTCGATCTCGGCGATGGCCTCCACCTGCGACTCGGCGAGCTGCTCCGCCGACTTGACGCCATCCTGGATGAGCAACTCCGCGGTGACGTCGCTCACGCCGGGGACCGCGGTGAGCGACGCCCGAGCGCGCCGCGACTCGTCCTCGGCCTCGGACTCGCTGCGCACGTCGAGCTTCCAGCCCGTCAGCCGGGACGCCAGGCGCACGTTCTGGCCCTTCTTGCCGATGGCGAGCGAGAGCTGGTCGTCGGGGACGATCACCTCCATGGCGCGCTCGTCCTCGTCCATGATGATCTTGGAGACCTTGGCGGGCGCCAGCGCCCGGCAGACGTACTCGGCCGGGTCGCTCGTCCACGGCACGATGTCGATCTTCTCGCCGCGCAGCTCCTGGACGACCGCCTGGACACGCGTGCCGCGCATGCCGACGCAGGCGCCCACCGGGTCCACGTCGCGGTCGTGCGACACCACCGCGATCTTCGCCCGTCCGCCCGGCTCCCGCGCCGCCCCCTTCACCTCCACGATCCCTTCGTAGATCTCCGGCACCTCCTGGCGGAAGAGCTCGATCAACAGGCCGGGATGAGTCCGCGACAGGACGATCTGCGGGCCCTTGGGAGCGAGCTCGACGTCGAGAATGAAGGCGCGGATGCGATCGCCCTGCCGGTAGCGCTCGCGCGGGATCTGTTCCTTCTCCGGCAGGATCGCGTCGGTCCGGCCGAGGTTCACGATGATGTTCTTCTTCTCGAAGCGCTGCACGATGCCGGAGACGAGCTCGCCTTTGCGGCCCTTGAACTCGTTGTAGATGATGTCGCGCTCGGCGTCGCGCACGCGCTGGATGATGTTCTGCTTCGCCGCCTGGGCGGCGATCCGGCCGAACTTCTCCGGCGGCAGCTTGGCGAGCAGCTGGTCGCCGACCTCGGCCTCGGGATCGAGCTCGCGCCGAGCCTCCTCGAGCGTGACCTGGTTCAGCGGGTCCTCGATCTTCTCGACGACCGTCCTGATCTCGAAGAGCTCCACCTCGCCGACCTCGGGGTTGAACTTGGCCTCGATGTTCTTCTCCTGTCCGAAGGTCTTCTTAGCGGCCGAGAGCATGGCGTCCTCGAGGGCATGGACGATGATGTCGCGGTTGATCCCCTTCTCCTTGCTCACCTGCTCGATGACGCGGTTCAGATCGGGCAACATCAGGCCTCCTGTCCCCTCCTCAGGCGTGCGCCCGCCGGGCGGCGCCTCCGAAATCGTACTCGACGTTGGCCTTCTCGATGGCCACGAACGGAAGCACGACGCTGCCGACGTCCGGATCATGGACCGTCACGCCCTCGGCATCCACCGCCTCGAGCGTCCCGTGGAACACCCGGCGGTCACAGACCGGATCATGGGTGCGAACCCGTACCCGCTGCCCGAGCGCGCGACGGAAGTGCGGCTCGCGCAGCAAGGGCCGGTTGATGCCCGGCGACGAACACTCGAGCTGGTAGCGACCCGGGACCGTGTCGTGCGCGTCGAGCACGTCGCCGAGCTCACGGGACACGCGAGCCAGCTCGTCGATCGTGACGCCGCCCTCCGGGCGGTCGATCAGCAGCCGCAAGACCAACCGTCCGCCTTCGGGGCGGTACTGCACGTCGATGAGCTCGAGCCCCGCTCCCAGGACGAGGGGCTCCGTCAGCTCCCAGACGCGGCGCGTCACCGCGGACGGGTCCATGTGATGCGTTCCTCCAAAATAAAAAAGTGGGCAAGGGGCCCACTCAGGCTGGTCAGTGAAGGCCGGAAAGCGCGCATTTTATACCACTTGGCCCAGCGGCCCGCAACGGTCAAATCCCGCTCAGGTCATGCGTACATCTCCTCGATGACAGGTCGATAGCGCTCCGCGACGACCTTGCGTTTGACCTTGAGGCTCGGCGTGAGCTCACCGCTCTCCGGCGAGAAATCACCCGGGAGGATGCGGAAGTACTTGATCGACTCGAACGAGGCGAGCTGGCGGTTGACCTCCCCCACCTCGCGCTCGATCAGCGCCCGCACCTCCGCGTGCCCCGCGAGGGCCTCCGGACGGACGTCCTCGATGCCGCGCGCCTGCGCCCAGCGCGCAAGCTCCTCCTGGTCGAGGGTGATCAGGGCGACGCAGTACTTGCGATTGTCGCCGATGACCACCGCCTGGCTCACGTACGGCTGCATCTTCAGGAGGTTCTCGATCTTCTGGGGCGCGACGTACTTGCCGCCCGACGTCTTGATCAGGTCCTTCTTGCGGTCGGTGATCCGGAGGAACCCCTCGGCATCGATCTCGCCGATGTCGCCGGTGTGGAACCACCCCTCGGCATCCCACGCCTCCGCCGTCGCTTCGGGGCGCCGGTAGTATCCCTTGGCGACATTGGTGCCGCGGGCGAGGATCTCGCCGTCCTCGGCGATGCGAATCTCGCAGCAGTCGAGCGGCAGCCCGACGGTGCCGAACTTGAAGCGGTCCGGACGGTTCACGGTGAGCGACGGCGTCGTCTCGGTGAGCCCGTACCCCTCGAGGACGAGGATGCCGACGGCGTGGAAGAACTCGAGTATCTCGCACGCCAGGGGCGCGGCTCCGGACGTCATGTAGCGGATGTTGCCGCCGAGCAACTGGTGGATGCGCGCGAACACCAGCCGGTGGGCGATGGCGTTCTGCAGGCTCGTCACGATGGGGACGGGGCGCCGCTCCTGCTCGCACCGGCTGCGCGCGCGGCCGACCGCGATCGCCCAGTCGAAGAGGGCCCGCTTGAGCGGCGACGCCGCCTCGCGTCCCGCCAGCATGCGGGCGTAGACCTTCTCGTAGATGCGCGGCACCGCGGGCACGAGGTGCGGGCGCGCCGCGGCCATGTCCTCGGCAAGGGTGTCGATGCTGCGGGCGAAGGCCGTGGTCGTGCCCGCCGCGATACCGAGGTACTCGACGAGACGCGCGAACGAGTGGGCGAGCGGCAGGAAGAAGAAGTCGACGTCGCCCTCGCGAATCAGGCCGGTCCGGAGCGCCGACTCGACGGTTGCGAGGTGGTTGCCGTGCGTCTGCACGACGCCCTTCGGGGGCCCGGTGGTGCCCGACGTGTAGACGATGGTCGCCACGTCGTCCCGGGCGAGCGCCGCCACGCGGCGCTCGATCTCGGGCCGGAGCCGCGGCAGGGCCGCTCGCCCCCGCTCGACGAGGGCGCGCAACGACCCCTCCCCCGCCGCGTCGTCGATCGTGATGATCCGGCGGAGGCTGACCGTCTGCCGCACGCCGTCGAGCTCGAACCCCCGTGCCGTCACCTCGTCGATCTTGGCGCGCTGCTTGGCGTTCTCGACGACGACGACCGACGACTCGGAGTTGGCGATGATGTAGCCGCACTCGGCGGGCAGGCTCGACTGGTAGATCGGGATGGTGAGTGCGCCGCAGGCGAGGATCGCAAGGTCGATCTCGACCCACTCCGGACGCGTCGCGGAGAGGATGGCGACGCGGTCGCCGACGCATACGCCGTCGTCCACGAGCGCCGCGGCGATCTCCAGCACGTGGGCTTCCATCTCGGCCCAGGTCGCCTCGCGCCAGCCGTTCCCCGCGCGGTAGCGGTAGCGGGGCCGGCTCGCGAGGTCGCCGGCCCGCGCGAAGAACATCTGCGGGAGATTCGTGAACCGCATGCGTGGCGTTCCGGGCAGGTACCGTATAATAGGTGAATTCGGCGGCTCAAGAGCGTCGCGCCACCGGTGCTCGGCCGCCCGCCCCCATGTCCGAGTTGCGCCGCGACCCCATCCTCCGTCGCTGGGTGATCATGGCCCCGGAGCGCGCGGCGGAACTCGTGCCGCGCCGGGGGGAGCCGCCGGCGCCGCGCCGCGACATCGCGGGACCCTGCCCGTTCTGCCCGGGCAGCGAGGCGCTCAACCCCGCGGAGATCGCGGTGGTGCGGGACGGCCCGGGCTGGGCCGTGCGCGTGACGCCCGACAAGAAGCCGCTGCTGCATATCGAGGGCGAGCTCGGCCGCCGGGCGGCAGGCATGTTCGACCTCATGAACGCCATCGGCGCCCACGAGCTCGTGACCGACGTGCCCGCCCACACGCCCGCCTGGGCCGACTTCCCCGTGCCGCAGATGGTCCGCCTCCTCGGGGTCTACCGCGACCGCACCCGCGACCTGCGCCGCGACCCTCGTTTCCGCTTCGTGCTGGTGCTGAAGAACCACGGTGCCGTCTGGAGCCGGTACGGCCACTCGCACTCCCACGTCGTCGCGACGCCCTTCACGCCGAAGCGCATCGAGGAGGAGATCGCGGGCGCGCGCGAGTACCATCGGATGCGCGAGCGGTGCGTGTTCTGCGACCAGATCACCGAGGAGCTCCGCGCCGAGGGGCGGGTGGTGGCGCGGAACGCCGATTTCGTCACCTTCGCTCCGTTTGCGTCCGAGCATCCGTACGAGACCTGGGTCGTGCCTCTCGAGCACGCCGCCGACTTCGGGACCCTCTCCGACGGCGCGCTCGGCTCGCTCGCCGAGCTCCTGGTCGACACGCTCGCGCGACTGCGGGCCGCGCTCGCCGATCCGCCCTACAGCGTGGCGCTCCACGCCGGCCCGCTCGACGGCGGGGCGCAGGCGGAGTTCCACTGGCACTGGGAGATCGTGCCGCACCTCGGCCACGAGCTCGGCATGGAGTGGGCGACCGGCATCTTCTCGAACCCCGTGTCGCCCGAGGAGGCCGCGCGCCAGCTGCGCACGCGCGGCTAGCGGCCGCCCGAGCCGCGCTCGCCCTGCAGGTCGTGGAACGTGACGAGTTCGACGATCTGGTAGCTGCGCTTGCCGCGCGGGGTCTGCACCTCGACCTCGTCGCCCACCGCCTTGTTCATGAGGGCCCGGCCGAGCGGCGAGGAGAGCGAGATCTGACCCTTCGCGGCGTCGACCTCCTCGGGAAACACGATCTCGTAGGCGGTCGACTCCCCGGCCTCGACGTCCTCGACAGTCACGCGGCTGCCGTAGGCCACGACGTCGTGTGGGATCGAGGCGATGTTGTACATCGAGAGCTCGCGGATGCGTCCCTCGAGCTGGGCGATGCGGGAGCGCACGAAGTCCTGACGGGCCTTGGCCGCCTCGTACTCGGCGTTCTCGGACAGATCACCGTGCGCGCGCGCCGCCTCGAGCTCCTTCGGCAACCGGAAGGTGAGCTCGTGCTTCAGCTCCGCCAGCTCCTTCTTGAGCCGAGCGAGAACGGGTAGTTCCATCGCGACTACGCTTCGGCGAGGATGCGGCGCGCCAGCTCGCTCGCCTGGCGGCCGTCGAACCGGCCGGGATGGCGCGTGCGCAGCGCCGCCATGATGGCGCCGATGGAGCCGGCTCCTTCGGCGGCCGCGATCTCGCGGATCGCGCGCTCGAGCGCGGCGGCATCGAGCGGCGGGGGCGCATACGCCTCGAGGATGGCGCGCTCGCTCCGGTTCTGGGCCACCAGCTCGCCGCGCCCGCCGCGGGCCGCGAACTCCTCCGCCTCCTCGCGCTTGCGGATCTCCCGACGGACGAGTTGCACGAGGTCCCCCTCGGCGAGCTCGGCGCCGCGCCGCTCCACCTTGAGGTTCTTCGCGGCCGTCAGGAGCCCCCGCAGCACGTAGACCCGCGGCATGTCCCGCGCCTTCATGGCCCGGGTGAGATCCTCCGCCAGCTGCCCCTCCGTGAGCCCCATCACCTCTTCTTAGCCTAAGGGAGATCCCAGGACATTGTAAAGCGATCCTTGCATCGGCTGCGCGTCCGAGTCAGCAGCACTCCCGTGCTGGGTCGCTGGCTCCGGGTCTGCCTCGACGTCGTCTTCCCTGCCGCCTGCGAAGCGTGCGGTGCGGCACTCGCGCTCGGCCACCCCACCTGTCTCTGCCCGCGGTGCGTCGCCGCCGTCGCGCGCGCCGAGGGTGCGCTCTGCGAGCGCTGCGGTGCGCCGGTGGGGAACGAGTCGCCATGCGCGGCGTGTCGCGGCCGGCCGCCGGCCTTCATGAGCGCCCGCGCAGCGGGCTGGTACGTGGCGGGCGGCCCGCTGGCGGCTGCCGTCCGGGGCCTCAAGTACCGCCGCCGACGGAACCTCGCCGATGCGCTGGGCGCGCTGCTCGCCGAGCGCTACCCGTTCGCCGCCGACGCGGTGCTCGTGCCGGTGCCACTGCATCCCGCGCGCCTGCGGGTACGAGGCTTCAACCAGGCGCTCCTGCTCGCTCGTGCCCTCGGCCGCCGCTTGGACCTGCCGATCGCGCCTCGCGTCCTGGTCCGCCGCCGGGCCACACGCGCGCAGCCGGGACTCGACGCGGCCGCGCGGCGGCACAACCTTCGCGAGGCCTTTCGGGTGCGCGCGCCGGGCACCGTCGCAGGACGGCGGGTCGTGCTCGTCGACGACGTGCTCACCACGGGGGCTACGGCCGATGCCTGCGCTCGGGCGCTGCTGGCGGCGGGGGTCGTCCGCGTCGACGTCTACACGGTCGGCCGCGCACCGTGAGCCAGCGGCCGACGGGGCCTTGAGGGCTTGGGCGGGCGGCGGTAAAGGGACATGGTGGTCGCGGCCGGCGTCTTGATCTCCGGGGCGGGCACGAATCTGCAGGCCATCCTCGACCGCATTGCGGTCGGCCGACTCGCCTGCACGCTTCGCGTGGTCATCTCGAACCGCCCGGGCGTCCCGGGGCTCGGCCGTGCGGAACGGGCCGGCGTGCCGACGCGGGTGATCGATCACCGCCGCTTTGCGGGGCGCGAGGAGTTCGAGCGGGCAATCCTCACCGCGCTCCGCGAGGCGGAGGTCGAGCTGGTGCTGCTCGCGGGCTTCGATCGCCTGATCACGCGCACGCTCATCGAGGCGTTTCCGCTGCGCATCATGAACATCCATCCGGCCCTCCTTCCGGCCTTCAGGGGCCTCCAGGCGCAGGCCGCCGCCCGGGCGTACGGGGTCAAGATCGCGGGCGCCACCGTCCATTTCGTCGACGAGCAAGCCGATCACGGACCCATCATCCTCCAGGGAGCCATCCCCATCGGACCGGACGACACCGAGGCCGAGGTCCGCGACCGCATCCTCGCCGTGGAGCACGAGATCTATCCGACGGCGATCCAGTTCTTCGCCGAAGGCCGACTCGAGGTGGAAGACCGCCGGGTGCGGGTGCGGGGAGTACCTCCGCCCCTCCCCCGCCCGCTCATCTCGTGGTGAGCGACATGCCTCCTGGTTGATCCATGGGCGACCTCGCATCCATCCTCGCCGACGTCCGATCGCTCGCCAACCGGGGAGCCCATCACGCCATCGTCGCGCGCTACGGGGCACTCGACGATACGCCCGAGGAAGAGACGTGGAACTCCACCGAGCTCCTCTTCGAGATCGGCCGCGCGTTCGGCATGCTCGGGAACGAGGAGAAGGTCGAGCGGTACCTGCTCCGGTGCGCCGAGCTCGCCCCGCGCCGCGCCGCCGTCTTTCACTGCGCGATCGGCTGGTACTTCCAGCGCAAGAAGAAGTGGACCAAGGCGCTCCGCTGGTACGACCGCGCCCTCGCGTCCTTCCCGACCTATCACCTGTGCCTCTTCCGCCGCGGCTACTGCCTCGAGAAGCTGCACCGTCCGCGGGAGACGGTCGACGCTCTCAGCCGCGCGCGTGAGATCTGGGACAAGGCGCCGACCGAGCAGCGCCAGCGCGGCCGCGGCGTCCAGGTGCAGGTGCTGTTTCACCTCTCGCGCGCGCTGCGCGACCTGGGCGAGTTCGATGCCGCGGCCGAGGCGCTCGATACCTGCTGCGCACTCGATCACGGCAGCGACCCGCCCGCCATCCGGCCGGAGCACGTGCTCGCCAACCGCGGCGAGCTGAACCTGAGACGCAGCGACCTCGCCGCGGCGGCCGCTGCGTTCCAGGCCGCCCGTGCCCTCGACCCCGCCTCGAGCTATCTCTGCGAGCGGCTCGGGCGGGTCCACGAGCTCGCCGGCGACACGGCGGCTGCGGAGGCCGCGTATCGCGAGGCTGCCGCATTGCCGCGCGGCTCGTTCGCCTACCTGGCCCTGGGGCGTTTCCACGCTCGGGTGACCGGCGACCTGCCCGCGGCCGTGGCGGCGCTGGTCGAGGCGCTCCGGCAGGTACCGGCCGCCGAGCCGCTCGTGCGGGTGGAGCTGGCGCGCGTCGAGCTCGCGGTGGGACGCCGGGCGGCAGCGCTCCGCCACGTCGAGCGGGCGCTCGCATGCCGGCGCGAGGGCGGCTTCGCCGAGGGGCTCCGGCTCGCGGCGGAGCTCTGCGAGCAGCTCGGGCGGGCAGCGGACGCGCGTCGCTACCTCGAGCAGCTCGCCCGGCTCGCCCCGGCCGATGCCGAGATCGCGGCACGCGCCGCGGCGCTGGCCGCCGCACCCGGCAGCGAGCGCCCGCCGTCGCCGCCCGACCCGCCCCTTCCTCCGGCCCTCGCCGCGCTCGCACACGCGGCCGTCGAGGCCCCGGGCGGCGAGCGTTTGCCCGCCATCGTCGATCGGTTCTTCCCGGAAAAGGGCTTCGGCTTCCTTCGCTATGGGGACGGCGAGTCGATCTTCTTTCACGTCACGCAGTGCGAGGAGGGCGCCGACGGGATCGGGCCGGGTACGCGCGTCACCTTCGTCGTCGGACACAACGCCAAGAAGGGGAAACCGCAGGCCGAGGTCGTGCGGCGAGTCGGCTGAGCGCGCCGCGGGGTCTTCCCTAATTGCAAACGGTCAGGGCGCACGCTATCTTCGCTTGGCGTTCGGGTTTTCGAGCGCAACTCACCGAAAACCCTAAGTAAATTCAATGCCCAGGGCGGGCGAGGAGGCCTACCGAGATGCCGGACGGGGTAGCCACGGGTGCCAAGTCGATCGAGGAGCGCGACGCGATCGTCATCCGCTTTGCGGGTGACTCGGGCGACGGCATGCAAGTCACCGGCACGCAGTTCACGACCGAGTCCGCGCTCGCCGGCAACGACCTCGCGACGCTGCCCGATTTCCCCGCCGAGATCCGCGCCCCCGCCGGCACGTTGGCGGGCGTCAGCGCATTCCAGCTGAACTTCTCCTCGCTTCCGGTCTTCACCCCCGGCGACGACCTCGACGTGCTGGTCGCCATGAACCCGGCCGCCCTCAAGACGAACCTCGAGGACCTGAAGCCAGGCGGCATCCTGATCGTCGATAAGGAGAGCTTCCACGAGCAGAACCTGAAGAAGGCAGACTACGAGCGCAGTCCCCTCGAGGACGGTTCCCTGGCAGCTCGCTACCAGCTCTTCCAGGTGGACGTGACGAAGCTGACCGCGGCGGCCCTGAAGGACCTGGGACTCTCCGCACGCGCCGTCTTTCGTTGCCGCAACTTCTTCTGTCTCGGCATGACCTCGTGGCTGTACCATCGCCCGATCGAGCCGACCGAGCAGTGGATCCGCGAGAAGTTCCGGAAGACCCCCGAGCTCGTCGACGCCAACATCCGGGCCCTGCGCGCGGGTGTTCACTTCTCGGAGAATGCCGAGCTGTTCGCGGTCTCCTACGCCGTCAAACCCGCCGTCATCGCCCCCGGGCGCTACCGCAACATCACCGGGAACGCCGCCACCGCCCTCGGCTTCGTGGCGGCCGCGCAGAAGGCCGGGCGGCCGCTCTTCCTCGGCAGCTATCCCATCACCCCCGCGAGCGACGTGCTCCACGAGCTCTCGGGCCTGAAGCAGTACGGCGTCTATACCTTCCAGGCCGAGGACGAGATCGCCGGCGTCGGAGCCGCCCTCGGCGCGGCCTTCGGGGGCGCGATCGCCATCACGACCACGAGCGGGCCCGGCATGAACCTGAAGGCCGAGACGATCGGGCTGGCGCTCGCCGTCGAGCTCCCGCTCGTGATCACCGACATCCAGCGTGCCGGCCCGTCGACCGGGATGCCGACGAAGACCGAGCAAGCCGACCTCCTGATGGCGATGTACGGGCGCCACGGCGAGTCGCCGGTGCCGATTCTGGCCGCTGCCACCCCCGCAGACTGCTTCACGATGGCCTACGAGGCGGTGCGCATCGCGGTCAAGTACATGACGCCCGTGATCCTGCTGACCGACGGGTTCCTCGCCAACGGCGCGGAGCCGTGGCCGATCCCCGATCCGGACACCCTTCCCGAGGTGCCGGTCGCGTTCCGCAAGGATCCGAGCGGCTTCTTTCCCTACCTTCGCGACGAGGAGACGCTGTCGCGTCCCTGGGTCGTCCCCGGGACGCCGGGCCTCGAGCACCGCATCGGCGGTCTCGAGAAGGAGTATCTGACCGGCAACGTCAGCTATGCGCCCACGAACCACGAGCAGATGATGCGCGTCAGGGCCCGCAAGGTCGCGGGCATCGTTCGCGAGATCCCGCCGACCGAGGTGTTCGGGCCGCCCGACGGCGAACTCCTGCTGGTCGGCTGGGGGAGCACCTTCGGCTCGATCCGGCAGGCCGTCGGGCAGCTGCAATCGGCCGGCCACCGCGTGGCGCACGTGCATCTCCGCCACCTGAACCCGTTCCCCGCCGACCTCGAAGGCATCCTCGAACGCTACCGCCGGGTCCTGGTCCCGGAGATCAACCTCGGCCAGCTCGTCCGCCTCCTGCGCACCGAGTACCTGGTCGACGCCATCGGCTTCAACAAGGTACAGGGCCGGCCCTTCAAGGTGACCGAGATCGCCGGCCGCTGTCTCAAGCTGCTCAACGGCGAGGAGGTGCGGTCATGAGCGCGCCCGGCGCGGGCGAACCCAAGCTCGGCAAGAAGGACTTCGTCTCCGATCAGGACGTCCGCTGGTGCCCCGGCTGCGGCGACTACGCCATCCTGTCCCAGGTGCAGAAGGTGTTGCCCGAGCTCGGGGTGCCGCGCGAGCGATTCGTCTTCATCTCCGGGATCGGCTGCTCGAGCCGGTTCCCCTACTACGTCAACACCTACGGCTTTCACTCGATCCACGGCCGGGCCCCGGCAATCGCGACGGGCCTCAAGACGTCACGCCCCGACCTCTCGGTCTGGGTCGTCACCGGCGACGGCGATGCGCTGTCGATCGGCGGCAACCACCTGATCCACATCCTGCGCCGGAACCTCGACGTGAACATCCTGCTCTTCAACAACAAGATCTACGGCCTCACCAAGGGGCAGTACTCGCCCACGTCGGAGGTCGGGAAGGTGACCAAGTCGACGCCCGTGGGCTCCATCGACCACCCCTTCGACCCGATCGCCCTCGCCCTCGGCGCCGAGGCGAGCTTCGTCGCGCGCAGCGTCGACGTCGAGACGCGGCACCTGCAGGAGATCGTGCGCCGCGCCCACGAGCACAAGGGCGCGTCGTTCGTGGAGATCCTCCAGAACTGCAACGTGTTCAACGACGGCGCGTTCGCCGACGTGACCGAGAAGGCGACGAAGGCCGACCACACGCTCGTGCTCGAGCACGGCAAGCCGCTCGTCTTCGGCAGGGACCGCGACCGGGGCATTCGCCTGCGGAACTTCCAGCCCGAGGTGGTCCGGCTCGGGAACGGGGTCGGCGAAGCGGACCTCCTCGTGCACGACGAGACGAACCCGGCCCTCGCCTACCTGATCGCGCGCCTCGGCCCGCCGCACTTCCCGACGCCGATCGGTGTCTTCACCGCCGTCGCCCGACCCTGCTACGAGGACGCCCTCAACCAGCAGGTGGCCGCGGCGCGCGCGAAGACGCCGCCCGACCTGGGGGCGCTCTTCAACCGCGGCGACACCTGGACCGTCAGCTGAGCCGAGGGCTCAGGCCCCGCGGGCGACCCGCCCATTCGGCAGGTGCCGGAGGATGCTCAGCCGCCGTCGCGGCCGTGCCAGGTTTCGCCGCGCGCGGCGTTCGGCGGCAGCGTGAGGACGTCGTTGGGGAAGAAGTCGACGATGTAGTCGACGATGTCCTTCACGGACACGATGCCGACGGGCCGGTGCTCGGCGTCCACCAGCGGCACGTGACGGAAGCCGCCGACGCTCATCTTGTTGAGCGCGTAGACGATCGGATCCTCGGGCGCCAGCACCTCGGGGTCGGGCGTCATGAAGTCCCGGATCGGCCGGCTGATGTCCGGCTGGTCGAGCTTCAGCAGGAGATCACGCTCCGTGATGATGCCCGCGAGCCGTTCCCCCTCCACGACCAGCACGCAGCCGATGCGATGCTCGCGCATGACACCGATCATCTCGGCGACCGTCGCCGTCGGCGGGAGCGTGACCGGCGGCCGAGGGTTGAGGTACCGGATGGGCGCGCGGATCATGTGCTGATCCAGGACCCGATTCGCCTTGTCGGACGTGCGCTCGGTGAGGAGGTCGATGTCCTCCTCGATCCATTCGTCCATGGCCGTTTCCTCCGATACCCGGGTGACCCGCGGATATCGTCGAATGATCGCGAGTCTCCGCCGCCCGCCGAGGGCCTGTCAAGGGGCCGGCGGCCGCACCACGCGGGTGAGGAGCCGTGCCGTGCACCGGAGATCCAGCTCGCCGCGCGCGACCAGGGCGCGGAGCCTGTCCAGGTCCTCGAGCTCGTCGACGTCGAAGATCGGCGCCAGGACATGCGTCCGGATGCCCAGCCGCCTCGCCCGCTGACGCGTTGCAGTGAAGACCGTGTCGGTGCCCCATGGCATCCCCGCGAAGAGGGCCGGCCGCCGGGCCTTCACCCCGATCAGGTAGTATCCTCCGTCGGCGGCTGGGCCAAGGACGAGGTCGCACCCCGAGGTCAGCGCCGCCGCGGCCTCGGCCAGCGCCGCAGCCGGCACGTGGGGCACGTCGGCCCCGATCACGAGGACCGGACCGGCTCCTCGGCGGAGCTCGTCACGGATCGCATTCGCCATCCGCTCGCCGAGGTCTTGCCCCCGCTGGAGGCGACACCGCCAGCCGGCAGGCAGCGTCCCGAGGACCGCGCGGAAGGGCGCGCCGCGAGGCGAGTACGCCCAGGTGACGGCGTACGGCAAGGCGGCGAGGCGCGTCGCCAGGTCGCGGATGAAGGCCCGCGACAGCGCGGCCGCCGCCGCGGCACCAATCGCGGCCGCGAGGCGAGTCTTCACCCGCCCGGGCATGGGGTGCTTCGCCATGACGATCAGTCGCGCGTCAGCGGCCCGCGGGACGGAACGACTGGAGGAACGCGACGACCGCGTCGATCTCGGCATCGGAGAGCGCGCCCGCGAAGGGCGCCATCAGGGTGCCCGGCTTGCCGTCCCTCACCACCTGCCGGAGCTCGGCGGCCGTTCGGCCGCGCCAGAAATCGGCATCGCGAAGATTTCGCGGGCGCGGCTCCATCGCCGCCGCCGCGGGACCGTCGCCGGCCCCGCTGGTCCCGTGGCACGCGGCGCAGCGCTGCTCGTAGAGCACCCGCCCGGGATCCGGCGCCGACGACTCCGCCCAAGCAGCGGCCACCACGCCGGCCGCGACGACGGCGAACAGGGCCACGCCCCGCTCGCTCACCCGCGTTCCTCGCGAAGCCGCGCCAGCTCGCCCGCGGCGTCGAGCGCCGCGAGCTCGTCGAAGCCGCCGACCGCCCGGCCGTCGATGAAGATCTGCGGCACGGTGCGGCGTCCGCTTCGACGCACGACGTCCGCGCGCAGCGCCGGGTCGCTGCCCACGTCGGCCTCGTCGAAGACAATGCCGCGGGCCGCGAGCAGCCGCTTGGCGCGCACGCAGTACGGACACATCGCCGCCGTGTAGATCTGGACGCGAGCCACTGCAGAGAAGCTAAGCTCGGACGCCGCCCACATGCAAGCCGCGCGGGCTGCACCACTGCCGCCACGCGACGCGCGTTGACATGCCCGGGGGCCGCCGATACCGTCCCCCGATGGCCGAGCGCCCGCTGGCCGACACGTTCCTGCGCCTCGTGGACATCATGGCACGGCTGCGCAGCCCCGGCGGCTGCCCGTGGGATCGCGAGCAGACGCCCGAGAGCCTCCGCCCCTACGTGATCGAGGAGGCGTACGAGGTGCTCGAGGCGATCGAACGCGATGATCCGGACGCGCTCCGCGACGAGCTCGGCGACCTCCTCCTGCAGGTGGTCTTTCAGGCGCAGCTCGCCGCCGAGGCCGGACGCTTCACGATCACGGACGTCGCGAGCGCCGTGACCGACAAGCTCGTGCGCCGCCATCCGCACGTCTTCGGCGACGTCGAGGTGCGCGATGCGGACGAGGTCATGCGGAACTGGCGCCGCATCAAGGCCGAGGAGAGGCACGCGCGGGGCGGCGAGCACGACCCGCTCGCCAGCGTGCCGGCGGCGTTGCCCGCCCTGGCGCGCGCCCAGCAGCTCGGCGACAAGGCGCGCCAGCTGGGCTTCGACTGGCCCGACATGGCCGGTGTGCTCACCAAGCTGCGCGAGGAGCAGGCGGAGCTCGAGGCCGCCGTGGCCGCCGGCAATCGCGCCGCGGCCGCCCGCGAGCTGGGCGACGTGCTGCTCACGCTGACCAGCGTCGCGCGCCACCTCGACGTTCCCGCCGAGATGGCGCTGCGCGACGCCGCGGACCGGTTCGTCGCGCGCGCCCGGCGCGTGGAAGCCGCCGCCCGCGCGCGCGGCGCGGCGCTCACCGACCTCGACCCCGCCGAGCGCGAGCGCCTGTGGGCCCTTGCCAAGGAGCACGGCGCGCACGGCGCGAACGCGGATGATGCCGGGCCGGTTTGACCGATGGGGACGCTCGTGGTAGCGAGGCGCGCGTGGCGGAACACCCCTCGGCGCTGAAGCGTCATCGTCAGAGCGAGAAGCGCCGGCTCCGCAACCAGGCGATCAGGACGCACTTGAGGCATCTGGTCCGGGTGGTACGCGCGGCGATCGTCGCGCGCGACGCGGAGCGGGCGGCGGACACGCTCCTGCGCGCCGCACGGGCGCTCGACAAGGCCGTCACCAAGGGCGTGCTGCACCGCAACACGGCCGCCCGCAAGATCGCGCGCCTGGCCCGCGCGGTGCACGAGCTCGGCGCGACGGGCGCACCGCGGCCAGCAGCCTAGCCACCGGCCATCTCGAGCAGTGCGACCTCGAACACCGCCTCGGGGGGTCGCGAGTTCTTGAGCTCGAGGTCCAGCCGCCGGAGCACGCCGAGGGCGCGCTCGAGGTTTCGCGCCCGGCCCCGGCCGGCGATCCGCTGGACGAGCCAGCTCGAGATGCCGAGCTGCGCGGCGATCGCCTCGACGCGGAGGCCCCGCTCTTCGAGCTCCGCGACGTGCAGCGCGCGCCTGAGGTGCGCGGCGAGGAAGGCGGCCGCCCGGATCGGCGGCTCACCCTCGGCAAGCAGGCTGCGCAGGATGCGCATCGCGCCGGCGCGGTCGCGGGCGGCGAGGCGATCGGTCAGCTCCTGCACCTCGTGCGCCCGGACAGCCGTCGCGACGGCTCGCACGTGCCGCGCTTCGATGCGGATGCCGGGGCCGGCGTGCAGGCTCACCTTCTCGACTTCGCTCGCGAGCACCCCGAGGTCGGCGCCGCTCCGGTCGACGAGCTCCTGGACGGCGGCGGGGACGATCTCGTGGCCGCGTTCGCGGGCGAAGCGGACGACCCAGCTCGGCGCGCCGCGCAGGTCGACCCGCCGGAAGCCGAACGCCGCCCCGGCGCGCACGCAGGCCGCGAAGAGACGGCGGCGCTGATCGGCCGTCGGGGCGACGAGGATCAGGCTCCCGCCGGCGCCGAGCGCCGGCAGACGTGCGAGGATCGCCTCCTGCTCCGGCTCCCGCAACGCCTCGGCGCGGCGGATGACGAGGCTCTGCGCGCCGCCGAAGAGCGGCGGCGAGGCCAGGTCCTCGAGCGCCGCGACCACGCGCTCCGCGTCCTCGTCGCCCCACACCGTCCGACCGCTCGCGACGCCCCCGCCGGGCGTGAGCCGCGTGCGGAGAAGCCCGAGGGCGCGTTCGACGAGGTACGTCTCCTCGCCATAGAGCAGATAGTGGGAACGCAGCGGCCCCCGCGCCAGCGCGGCGAGCGGGTCTGCACTCTGCCCGGACGCCGTTCGCCGGGCCGTGCTCAGAAGCCCTCCACCGCCTGCTCGTAGATGTCGCGCGCGAGCGTGTCGAGCAGCTCGGCCGCCGCCGCCTGGCGGCGGGCCTCGCCGATCTGCACGTTCGTCAGATTGGCCAGGTCGCGCCCGTCGATCGTCCCGCGCTGGAAGTGCGGCGAGCTGGTGATGACGACCCGCGTCTCCGCACCGAAGTCCTGGCTCTCCTGCAGCACCTTGGTCTCGTGCAGGACGCGGCCGGTCGCCCGCTCGACCAGTCGCATGCCGACCTGCATCACGGTCTGGTACTGGACGGCCTCGTCGGTCGCGCTGAAGGCGACCGGGACGTCCGTGAAGCGGCGGATGTCGCCCGAGAGCACGAGATCCGCCTCACCCGGGGCGACGACGCGCAGCACGCCTCGGCGGCGGAACTCGTCCTCGATGGCGCGGCGGAGATGGACCTCGAGGCCGGTCTCGCGCACGTGGCTGTGGAACAGCTGGATGCCGATCGTGCGAGCGCCTGCGGGCACGGTCGTGCCCGCGCCCCCGAGGTGGTAGCCGCACGCGAGGAGCGGCGCCAGCAGAAGCCACCCGAGGTGCTTCATCGATATCCTTCGCTCGCGCTCATGCGACCAGGCTCACCAGCCGACCGGGGACCACGACGTGGCGCCGGACGGCGCGGCCAGCGAGGTGCCTCTGGACCCGCTCGTCCGCGAGCGCCGCGGCGAGCACCTCGCTCTCGTTGGCGTCGGCGGCGACCGAGATGCGGGCGCGGACCTTGCCATTCACCTGGACCGGCAGCTCGAGCGCCTCGCGCACGAGCGCCCCCGGATCGACCACGGGCCAGGACTCGATGTCGAGCGGCGTCGTGTGCCCCACGAGCTCCCAGAGCTCGCTCGCGACGTGCGGGACGAAGGGCGCGAGCAGCTTCAGCGTCGCGTCGACGGCCTCGCGCAGCGCGGCGCCCCCGGCGTGCTCGAGGGCCTCGCCGAGGCCGCCCACCAGCTGCATGACGGCGGCGATGGCGGTGTTGAAGTGCAGCCGCTCCACGACGTCGTCGGTGACGCGCCGGATGGTCGCGTGGGTGAGACGGTGGAGATCGCGATCCGGTCCGGGGAGGTCGGCCGCCACCGCGGTGCCGGGCGGCGGCAAGCGCCCGGCGACGCCGTGGACGAGCCGCCAGAGTTTATGGAGAAACCGGCTCATCCCCTCCACCCCCTGATCGCTCCACTCGAGGTCGCGCTCGGGCGGGGCGGCGAAGAGGCAGAAGAGCCGCGCCGTGTCGGCGCCGTACCGAGCGATCAGCTCGTCGGGCTCGACGACGTTGCCGCGCGACTTGCTCATCGCCGCGCCGTCCTTGATCACCATGCCCTGCGTGAAGAGCTGGCGGAACGGCTCGTCGAGGCGCAGGAAGCCGAGATCGCGCAGCACCTTGGTGAAGAAGCGTGCATAGAGCAGGTGAAGCACGGCGTGCTCGATGCCGCCGATGTACTCGTCGACGCCGCGGCTCCCGAGCCAGTAGCCCGCTTCTTCGGGGTCGAACGGCTGGCGCTCGTCGTGCGGCGAGCAGTAGCGGGCGAAGTACCACGAGGACTCGACGAAGGTGTCCATCGTGTCGGTCTCGCGCCGCGCCGGCCCGCCGCAGCGCGGGCAGCGGGTGTGGACGAAGGCCTCGTGCGCGGCGAGCGGCGAGCCGCCGCGGCCGCTCAGCGTGACGTCCTCGGGGAGGACGACGGGCAGCTCGGCCTCGGGCACCGGCACCGTCCCGCAGCGCTCGCAGTACACCACCGGGATGGGCGCGCCCCAGTACCGCTGGCGCGAGATGCCCCAGTCGCGGAGCCGGTAGGAAACCGTCGGCCCCCCCCGCCCCCGGGCGGCGAGCGCCGCGGCGATGCGCGTCTTCGCGGCCTCGCTGTCGAGCCCGGAGAACTCGCCCGAGTCGACCAGCGTGCCCGGCCCTTCCCATGCCGACGGCATGGTCGACGGATCGAGGCGCTCGCCCTCAGGCTGCACGACGACCTTCACGGGACGGCCGTGAGCGCGGGCGAACTCGAAGTCGCGTTGATCGTGCGCCGGCACCGCCATCACCGCCCCCGTCCCGTACTCCATGAGGACGAAGCTCGCGACGTAGACGGGGAGCTGCGCCCCGGTGAGCGGATGGCGGCAGAAGGCGCCGGTGGCGACTCCGTCCTTGCCGGCCGCGCGCTCGGCCCGCGCGCTCGCCCGCACGCGCGTCACGAAGGCCGCCACCGCCGCCTCCTGCGGCGTGCCGGCGGCGAGCGCGGTGGCGAGCGGGTGCTCGGGGGCGAGGCTCATGAAGGTGACCCCGAAGAGGGTGTCGGGCCGGGTCGTGAACACGGCGATCTCGCCGTCCCGCCCGTCGAGCGGGAAGCGGATCTCGGCGCCCTCGCTGCGCCCGATCCAGTTCCGCTGCATGGCAACGACGCGCTCGGGCCAGCCCTCGAGTCGATCGAGGGCGCCGAGCAGCTCCTCGGCGTAGGCGGTGATGCGGAGGTACCACTGGTCGAGCTCGCGCAGCTCCACCGCCGTCCCGCACCGCCAGCAGCCCCCGTCCACCACCTGCTCGTTGGCGAGGACGGTCGCGCAGGAGGGGCACCAGTTGACGGGCGAGCGCCGCTTGTAGGCGAGGTCCCGCGCGAGCATGCGCAGGAAGAAGAGCTGCTCCCAGCGGTAGTAGCGCGGGTCGCAGGTGGCGAGCTCGCGGTCCCAGTCGTACGAGAAGCCGAGGCGGCGGAGCTGGCCTCGCATGTGGGTGATGTTGTCGGCCGTCCAGCGCGCCGGATGCACGCCGTGCTTGATCGCGGCGTTCTCCGCCGGCAGCCCGAATGCATCCCAGCCGATCGGATGCAGCACCGCGTGGCCCTGCATGCGTCGCTGGCGCGCGATGACGTCGCCGATCGAGTAGTTGCGGACGTGCCCCATGTGGAGGCGCCCCGAGGGGTACGGGAACATCTCGAGCACGTAGTAGGGCGCCCGGGCGGGGTCCGGGCGCGCCCGGAACGCACCCGTCGCCTCCCAGCGCGCCTGCCACTTCGCCTCGACCGCCTCCGGGTCGTAGCGGGTCACTCCCTCGCCCTGCCGCATCGCTCCCGCGCCCCTAGTCGGCTCCCCCGGGCTTCTCCTTCGCCTTGGCGCCGACCTGGGTGGCGATCGCGTCGAGGACGCCGTTCACGAACCCGGCCGAGTCCTCGCCGCCGAAGCGTCGCGCGATCTCGACCGCCTCGTTGATCGAGACCGAGGTGGGGATCTCCGCGCAGGCGAGGAGCTCGAACGTCGCCAGGCGGAGCAGGTTCAGGTCGACGCGGGAGAGCCGCGGCAGCCGCCAGTGCTCGGCGCACTGGCGGATGAGCGCGTCGAGGCGCTCCCGCTCCGCGCACACGCCCTCGACCAGCTCGCGGGCGAAGCTGCGCGCATCGTCGCGCCCGCGGAAGTGGGACCAGAAGAGCGCGAGGCTGCGGGCGGGATCCTCGTCGCCGCTCATGTCGAGCTGGTAGAGCGCCTGGAGCGCCAGCTCGCGCGCTTCGCGCCTGACGCCCATCAGAACTTCTGCACGACGCGCAGGAGATGCACCATCTCGAGCGCCGTCACCGCCGCCTCGTAGCCCTTGTTGCCGCGCGCCCCGCCGGCCCGCGCCAGCGCCTGCTCGATCGTGTCCGTGGTGAGCACGCCGAACGCCACGGGAAGGTCGTGCCGGCGGGCGACGTCCCCGATGCCGCGCGCCGCTTCGCCGGCCACGTACTCGAAGTGCGGCGTCTCGCCGCGCACCACCGCGCCCAGGCAGACCAGCGCGTCGTACCGTCCGGTTGCCGCCATGCGCTCGGCGCAGAGCGGCAGCTCGAACGCGCCGGGCACCAGCACGACGTCGATCGCGTCGTCGGCCACGCCGTGGTGGCCGAGCGCCTCCAGCGCGCCGGCGAGCAGCCGGTCGGTGACGGCCTGGTTGAAGCGCGCGAGCGCGACCCCGATGCGGAGTCCGTCGCCACTCGGTTCGGCCTGCAGGGTGCGGGGCACGGTGAGGCCGCCGGGAGGGGTCAGGCGCTCCGCGTGAGGCCGGACAGGAGGTGGCCGAGCTTCGCCTGCTTCGTCCGGAGGTAGTCGATGTTGCCGGAATGCGGCACCACCTCGAGCGGCGCGCGCGCGACCACGTCGACGCCGTAGGTCTCGAGCCCCACGATCTTCTGCGGGTTATTGGTGAGCAGCCGCACGCGCCGGACGCCGAGGTCGCGCAGGATCTGGGCGCCGATGCCGTAGTCCCGGAGGTCTTCCTTGAAGCCGAGCTCGAGGTTGGCCTCGACGGTGTCGCGTCCCTGGTCCTGGAGCGCGTAGGCACGGATCTTGTTGGCGAGGCCGATGCCGCGCCCCTCCTGGTGGAGGTAGACGACGACGCCGCGGCCGGCCACCGTGATCTGCTCGAGCGCCTGGCGGAGCTGGTCGCCGCAGTCGCAGCGCTCGGAGCCGAAGACGTCGCCGGTCAGGCACTCGGAGTGCAGCCGGACCAGCACGTCGCCGTCGCCCTGCACGTCGCCGAGCACGAGGGCCATGTGTTGATGCTGGTCAATGGTGTTGTCGTACACGATGGCCCGGAACGTCGGCCCGTCGTGGGTCGGGAGCAGCGCCTCCGCGACGCGGCGCACCAGGCTGTCGGAGCGGAGCCGCATCTGGATCACGTCGGTCACCGTGACGCGCGGCAGCCCGTGCGCCGCGGCGAGCGCGTCGAGCTCCGCGGGCGTCGCGAGGTTGCCGTCGCGACCGAGCACCGCGCAGAGGGCCGCCGACGCGCCGAGGCCGGCCAGACGGGACAGGTCGCTCGCCGCCTCGGGGAGCGCGGCGCGCACCAGGACCCCGCCCGGCGCGCCCTCGATCGTCGTCACGTGACCGGGCATCACCAGGTCTGCCGGCGTCGCGTCGTCCGCCACCGCCGCGCGCACGGTCGTGGCGCGGTCGGCGGCGCTGATGCCGGTGGAGACGCCGTGCCGTGCCTCGATCGACGCCCCGTACGCGGGCAGCGGCCGGGTCGGGTCGGCCGGCATCAACGGAATGCCGAGCTGCCGCATCCGCTCGCGCGTCAGCGCGAGACAGACGAGGCCGCGCCCGTGCGTCACCATGAAGTTGATGACCTCGGGCGTGACGCGCGCGGCGCCGCAGGCGAGCACCGCCTCGGGTGGCTCGCTCGCGCTGTCGACGATCAGCACGAGCCCGCCCCCGCGCAGCTGCTCGAGACACTCGGGGGTGCGATCCGACGCGCCCACGCGCCGAGAGTACCGCGGGGCCTCCCCCGAGGCAAAGGGCTGTCTCACCGCCGCTGCACCCGACCTTCGACGACGAGATCGCGTCCCACGCGCCCGACCGCCAGC
>Ga0209056_10000320_pt1 | contig 54129 bp, 47 predicted proteins | sample GraSoiAngelo_114_FD_185876 | JGI IMG/M metagenome (GOLD analysis project Ga0209056, IMG submission 185876) | Grasslands soil microbial communities from the Angelo Coastal Reserve, California, USA - 14_0903_13_40cm (SPAdes) (version 2) | ecosystem: Environmental > Terrestrial > Soil > Grasslands...
GACCGGCGGGCGCCCGAATCCGCTGAAGGCGCCCGGGGCCGAGGGCGCGAAGTACCTCTTCAACTTCCAGTACTTCGACGAGGCCAAGGGCATGGTCGCAAGGATCCCCGAGTCCAAGGTCGCGGTTGTCCTGGGAGGCTCGTTCATCGGGTACGAGCTCACCGAGGCATTCGCCCATCGCGGGCTCGAGACGCACTGGCTCATGCGGGGCCCCTGGTTCCTCCGGCGCGCCCTCGACAAGGAAGGCGGCGAGGTCATCACGCTCCTCGCGCGCGACGCCGGGGTGCATCTCCATTACGACGAGGCGATCGACAAGCTCGAGCCAATCAACGGGCAGACCAAAGTCACGGGCACGAAGGACTTCTCCGCGACGGCGGATATGGTCGGTGTCGGGCTTGGCCTGACGATGAACATCGACGTCTTCGCGGACACGGGGCTCGAGACGAACGTGGGTGTGCTGACCGACGAGTTCCTCGCCACGAACCTCCCGGATGTCTGGGCCGCCGGCGACGTCGCCGAGTTCTACGACGTCGTTTCACAGCGGCACCACCGCATGGGGACCTGGGACAACTCCCTCAACCACGGCCGGCACGTCGCCAAGAACATGCTCGGCGCGAAAGAGCCATACGTCGAAGTGCCGACGTACGCCTCCGGCATGTTCAACTCGAACATCTCGGTCATGGGGGTGACCACGGAGGAAGAGCCGGAGGCCGAGGCGCTCGTAGAAGTGGATTACGAGGGCCGCAACTACAAGCGGCTCTTCTTCCTCGGGGACAGGCTCGTCGGCGCGATCCTCGTCGGCAAGATGAAGGGGCGCAAGAAAGTTCTCGAGCTGATCCACCAGCGCACGCCGATCCCGGACCGCGGAAGCGTGTTCAGTCTCCTGGCCATGCCCGAGCTTCCCGCGAAGGCGACGGCCACGACCGAGCAATGACGCTCGATATCCGCGAGCTCGCGCCCGCGCTACTCGAGGACTACCTCGCGTTCTTCGACCGCGACGCCTTCGTCGACTTCCCGTGGTGGTCGGCGTGTTACTGCCGGTTCTGGGACGATCCCACCGATCCGGAGGGTGAGTCGGGACCAGAGCGGCGCCAGCGATACCGCGTGCTCGTGACCGATCTCATTCAGAGCGGCCGCCATCGAGGCTTGCTCGCGTACGCGGACGGGAAGGTCGTTGGCTGGTGCAATGCGAAGGCGCGGCTTGCGTACACCATGCCCCGACGTATCGCGCAGACGCCGGCGAATGACGCGGACCGCGTGGGATCGACGGTCTGCTTCATCGTGGCGAAGGATCACCGTGGCAAGGGCGTCGCAAGCGCGTTGCTCGATGCGGCCTGCGAAAGCTTCCGCCGAGATGGACTCAGCATCGCGGAGGGCTATCCGACCACCGCTCTGCCATCCGGGCCTTACGCGGATCAGATCCCGTGGACCGCCCACAATCACACCGGCCCGCTCGAGATGTACCTGCGGGCGGGTTTCGCCGTGAGCGCGCAGTTCGAGCGCTTCGCCGTCGTGCGCAAGCAGCTCTAATGCCTGCGCAGCGCCTCTCGATCAAAGTCGAGGATCGCGAGCTCGACGGCATCCTCCACCTTGCCGAAGGGACAGCGCTTGGCGGCGCCGCGGTCCTGCACGGCTTCGGGGGCGACCCCGCCCAGCCGCACATCGTCGCGACGTGCGACGCGCTTGCGAAGGTCGGCGTTGCGGCGCTGCGCTTCGCATATCGCGACCATCGGCCGCCGCGAATGACCCTCGCGAGTGGTCTCGCCGACGCGGCCGGGGCGATCCGGGTTCTCAAGGCACATCCCGACGTTCCGGAGCGCCTTGGCGTCGTCGGCTTCTCCTTCGGCGGCACCGTCGCGGCGCTGGTCGCCGGGCGCGACTCGCGGATCCGCGCCGCGGTCCTCGCGGCCGCGCCCGCGGTGGCGGGACCGAATTTCACGGCGTGGTCGAACGACGGGAAATGGAAGCCTCTCGCGGAGATCTCGCGCACGCGCGCTCGCGTGCTGCTCATCTGGGGCTCGCGCGACACCGCGGTGCCGATAGAGAACGCTGAGCGTTACGCTGCCGTGCTCACCCAGGCGCGTGTGCGAAATGAGCTGGTCACGATCGAAGGCGGCGATCACGACTTCGCTCCGGCTGCCCCACGTGCGAGGATGGCCGCCACGATCGCGGACTGGATGCGCGGGAGTTTGAGCTAGGTGAAGTCTCCCCAGAGCTGGGTCAGATCGGCGCGGTTCGTGCATTCGGCGGACGCGCCGCGTGGGCGGCCAATAATGCGGGTTGTGAACGGACCTCTCGCCGACCTCTTTCGGTACAACCGGTGGGCGAACCTCCGCCTCATCGAGGCTTGTCGCGATTTGACCGCCGAGCAGTTGGATGCGCGCGCTCCCGGCACCTCGGGATCGATCCGAGAACTGCTCACTCATGTCGTGGGCGCACAGCAGACCTTCATCCTGCGCACGAAAGGCCGTCAGCACGAGGGTGGCGAGCTCGCCCGGAGCAGCGCCTGGCCGGGGTTTGACGTGATGACCAGCATCGCTGTCAGCACCAGCGATGAACTGATCCAAATCGCGGATGCGATCGACGCGGATCCTCAGGTCGATCTGCCCTGGCAAGGCAAGGTTTATCGCTACCCGATGAGCTTCTTCTTGCTGCACGCCATTGAGCACGGCGTCGAGCATCGGACAGAGATCAAGGTGACGATGGCGGACCTCGGGGTTCAACGCCCTGACCTCGACGGCTGGTCATACAGCGAGGCGGCGGGCTACGGTCAGGAGGCCAGGTAGAGGGCGCGCTCCACAGTTCGGTCCCGAATGTGACGCGCGCTACGGAATCGCGTCAACACCGCCGTCGTTACTTCCTGTGAGATGTTTGAGCGTCTTGCGAACGAGGACTTCGCGTACCTCACCACGAGGGGGCGCATGACCGGCCGGGCCCACACGATCGAGATCTGGTTCGCGCTCCACGACGGACGCGTCTACCTGCTCTCGGGCGGCGGCGACCACGCGGACTGGGTCCGCAACCTCCTAAAGGACCCCACCGTACGCGTGCGCATTGGCACGCAGTCGACCTCAGCGAAGGCCCGCGTGCTCCGCGCCGGCACACCCGAAGACCGGATGGCGCGGCAGCTCCTCGACGGGAAGTACCAGGACTGGCGCGACGGAAGGCGTCTCAGCGGGTGGGCGCGGACGGCATTGCCGGTCGCGATCGACCTTAGTTAGCCGATCGGCAAGTACGCGCTCCAAGCCCGCGTCTTGGGTCGCTCATAGGATGCTCGGAAAGTCCCCGTGCTCGCGGAGATACGCCACGACGCCGCCGGCCGCGAGGATCTCCTGCGCGAATTCGGCGATCGGCCGAAGCCGCGCGTCGCCGTGAGGCGTCCGCAAGACTCCGGCGCCGAGGTCGAGCGCCACCTGGTCCCCGTCGCGCGCGAACGCGACCGCATCCCCCGATTCGAGCACCGGTATGCCGAGGTTGATGCAGTTGCGGAAGAAGATCCGCGCGAAGCTCTTTGCGACGATGCCGCCGACGCCGAGCTTCTTGAGCGCCGCCACTGCGTACTCCCGCGATGAGCCGCATCCGAAGTTCTTCCCGCCGACGAGCACGTCGCCCGGCTGCACCTCTTTGGCGAATCCGGGACGCGCGTCGCAGAACGCATAGAGGTGGAATTTGTCCTGGCCGACCATGAACGGCGCGTACCGGCCGGGCACCATCTGGTCCGTGTCGAGGTCATCGCCGAAGACCCAGGCTCTACTCAATCGTCGATCTCCGCGGCCACGCCACTTCGCGCGGCGGCGACCATGAGCTCCCGCGAGCGGTCGCCCGACCGCACCGACGCCGCGCCGCGCCCGGGGCGCTCCGCTCGTCGGCGCGCAACGAGCGCGTCGAGCTCGTCCTCGGTCGCCTCGAGGTAGGGACGCGGGTCGTCGATGACGCCGGTGAGTGCGGCGACCGCGGCGACGTACGGCGATCCGATGTAGATGAACGCATCCGGCGATCCCATCCGGCCGCGGTAGTTGCGGTTGGCCGTCGAGAGACAGATCTCGCTCCCGGCGAGCACCCCGCCCGTCCGGCCGAGGCATGGCCCGCAGCCCGAGCTGCCGATCACCGCGCCCGCCGCGGAGAGCGCGAGCAAGGTGCCGTCCGCCATCGCATCCTCGAACTGCCGGCGCGAGGAGGGCACGACCTCCAGCCGCACCTCCGGCGCGATGCGCCGCCCGCGCAGGATGGCCGCGGCCTGGCGCATGTCCACGAGTCGGCCGTTGGTGCACGAACCGAGGAACACGATGTCGATGGGCTGCCCAATCGCTTCGGATATGTCGACCACCTGGTCGACGCGGGGCGGGACCGCGATCTGCGGCTCGAGCGTGGAAAGATCGACGGTCAGTTCATTCGCGTACGAGGCGCCGCGGTCCGGGAAGAGCCACCCCGGCGCCTCGGGGGTATCCGCGACGATCCCCGCCTTTGCACCCATCTCGGTGGTCATGCCGGCGAGCGTGATGCGATCGCCCTGTGGCAAGGAACCGGCGCCGTGGAACTCGACACACGCATACCGTGCGCCGTCGGTCCCGATCTCACGGACCACCCGCATGATCGCGTCCTTCATCGTCACGCCTTTGCGGGGCCTGCCGGTGAACGTGACCTTGATGGATTCGGGCACCCGGAGCCAGGTGCGGCCGAGCGCGAGGGCGACGGCGACATCGGTCGCGCCCATGCCCGCACCGAACGCGCCGACGGCGCCGTATGAATTGGAGTGCGAGTCGCTCCCGACGATCACGGTCCCTGGTTCGCAGTAGCCCTCCTCGACCATGATCTGGTGGCAGACGCCCTCGCCGGCGTCGTAGAAGGTCGCGATCCCCTGCTCTCGAACCCACTCGCGAAGGACGCGGTGTGAATCGGCCACGACCGGACTCGGGGCGGGGGCGGCATGATCGACGAACACCGCGACCCGGCTCGTATCCCAGACGCGCCGATCACCGAGGTCGCGCAGCCCGGCTATCACCGCGTCGATCACCGAATCGTGGACCATCACGCGCGACACCGGCGCGATCACGAGATCGCCGGCCTGCGCATCGCGCCCCGAGACGCGACTGAGGATCTTCTCGGCCAGGGTCTTAGGCAACGACCCACTCCCGGAGCAGCGAGTCGAGCTTGTCCATCGACAACGGACCGGCGTCGGCCAGGGTCTTGATCCTCCGCGTGATCTCCTTCAGCTCATCTTCCCCGAACTCGAGGCCGAGCTCCTTTGCTCGGTGATTGATCGCATGCTTGCCGGTCAACCGATGCGCGACGTTGATCGTCCGCGCCAGGCCGAAGTCGGCCGGGTCGAGGATCTCGTAGGTGTTGGGGTTGAGGTAGATGGCCTTCGTGTGCATCCCGGCCTTGTGGTGGAATGCGTACTTCCCGGTCACGAAGTTGTTGTACGGGATCTCGATCCCAACGAGTGAAGCGATGAGCTCGTCCAGCTCCCGAAGCTTCGGGAGATCGTACTTCTTGCGGATGCCGGCGGGATCGTCGGCGTACATGCGCGCGACGAAGCCGCCCAGCGGGGTGATGCCGTTCCGCTCCCCGATGCCGAGGACGCTCGTGTCCACGTGGGTCGCGCCGCCCTCAAGGATGGCGTAGCTGTTGGCGATCGCGCAGCCGGTGTCGTTGTGGCCGTGGAACTCGATATCGCAGTGCACGTGGTGGCGCAGCTCCACCGCGAGCGCGTAGCACTGGCGGGGCGTCGCGATGCCGACCGTGTCCGCGACACCGACGCGATTCACGCCCATGCCGTCGACGGCCGTGTACACCTTCAGGAGGTCGCCTTCGGTCGAACGGAAGCTGTCCTCGCTCGAGAAGCGGACCTCTTTGCCGTGGTCGCGGATGAAAGTGATGACCTCGCGGGCGTCCTCGATGATCTCGTCGACGCTCTTCCCGTGGCTGAATTCGCGGAGGAAGGACGACGTCCCGAAAAGGATGTCGATGCCGTCGACGCACGTTTCGACCGCGACGCGTGCGTCGTCCATGTGGCAACGCACGTGAGTCAGCACCTTCGCGTTGAGCGGGAGCGCCGCGACCGTGCGGCAGTCTTCGAATGACTGGGGAGACGCGACCGGCGAGGTGAGCTCGATGTACTCCACGCCGAACTCGTCGAGCAGCTTCGCGACGGCGATCTTGTCCGCGGTTGTGAAGTGCGCGTTCGAGAACTGCTCGCCCTCGCGGAGCGTTGAGTCGATGATCGCGAAGCGCTCGATCGGCACGCGTGCCTCCTCACGACACGGTCCGGCCACCGAGCCCTCTATTAGAAGGAGGCCCGGTGCGCCACGTGCTTCCCCGAGCCTCTGTGCAAGACCAGGTCACACGGCAGCGCTTCGCGGCGGGGTCTCCCCCGTCGCGACAGTCCGCCTCCTTTCGGTGGGCGGACCAGCCGCCGATCCCGAAGCGGATCGGCGACTTCGGCGGTCGCTCCCTGGCGTCGCATCGGCGGAAGCTCGTTCCTCCGCGACGCTGCGTAACGGCCGCACCTCTGACCGGCAACGCGTATGAACTTTGTCTGCGAGTCTATGCGACGCGACCCTTCCGTACCAGCCGAGCGAGCCTCGACGTCCCTGTCTCCTTGACGCGAATGTGCAGTCACGTCTTTCGTATCGCCGTCGTCCGCGCATGAAGGGGGAAATGATGCATCGGTTGCTGCTCGTGATGCCCAGCATCCTCGTGATACTTCTCGGAACGTCAGTCCTCAGCTTGGCTACTCCAAGCCCGGACGATCTCGCCGACGATCCGCTCACCAGTTTCATCGAGAAGAACGGTGGCGGCGGGACTGGAGACGGTACGAAGGCCGGGCAGGTACAGAACAACGGCGCGATCCGGAATCTCGAGGTCATCGGGCACAACGACATCGGCAACCGCGGCTTCAACGCCGACATCTACGCCTACAAGGGGTTCGCCTACATCGGGCAATGGGGCTTCGGCATCAGCAACATCCCGAAGTTCTGCCCCTCCGGCGACAAGTCGGGCGTCAAGGTGCTCGATCTACGCGCTCCGGGCATCCCGATCGTGGCGACGCTGCAGAACCCGCCGCGCACGAGCGCGGAGGACATCGTCGTGTACACGGCCGGCGGGCGTGATATTGCCGCAATCGGCATTCAGGCCTGCTTCCGAACGGACAACTCGATCCCGCGCGGCCTCCAGCTCTTCGACGTGACGAACGCTCGTAACCCGGTGCTCAAAGGCTTCCTTCCGAGCGGTGACAACATCCGCGGCGTCCACGAGCTCTCGGTCGTCCAGCGGCCAGACCTCGGCAAGGTCCTCGCGCTCCAGGGGGTGAATTACTCGGAGACGTACGACGCGGCCCACCGCGGAGGGCTGCGGATCGCGGACGTGACGGACCCCGCGCATCCCGTGGAGATCGGCAACTGGTCGCTGGCGAGCATCGGCGTGACCAACCAGTTCAGCGGCGTGGGTTGCTTTGCACGCACGTATGTCCACGCGGTCTCCGCCAGCCATGACGGACGGACGGCCTACATTTCCGCGATCGACGGCGGCGAGATCGTGGTCGACATCACCACGCCGTCCGCACCAGCGTTCGTCCGCCGTGCCGCGTATCCGGTGGACCAAGCCGGCGATATGGACACGCACTCGTCGACGGAGACGCCTGACGCCCGGTATCTCTACGTCGAAGACGAGGACGAATGCCAGTCGAACGATTCCAAGCAGCAGCCCGGCTGGGGTTTCCTACGCATCTTCGACCTCGCGTCACGGGATGCTGCGGGCAACCTAGTGCAGGTGGGGGAGTTCCGTACCGAGAATTCGCTCAAGTCGAAGGTCAGCAACGGGCTTTACTCCATCCACCACACGGCAGTGAACGCGGTGTGGGGCGGCTCAGCCAAGGTGGCCGTTTCGTGGTACTCGGATGGGGTCCGGATCCTGGACATCACGCCCGTGCGCAGTGGAACGTCACGAACGCCGACCGAAACGGCCTACTTCGTGCCGCCCGCGGCCAACGACCCCGTCGGCTCGTGTGCGTGTCTTGGCAACTCGGCCTTTGTCTGGGGAGTCGTCGTAACAGACGACGGGCTCATCGTGATAAGCGACATGAACTCAGGGGCCTGGGTGCTAAGAGAGACGCAGTAGCAGAGGAGCAACAAGGAGGCGAGCGGCGGCTGGGGGAACCTACAAAGTCGCCGGTCGCCCGGCTAGGCTCACGCGGGGTGCGGTGTGGCTGACATCCTGATCGCCGACGACCATAGGTTCATCCGCGATATGGTCCGAATCACTCTGTCCACGCAGGGCTGGACCATCGCGGAGGCGGCCACGCCGGAACAGGCGCTCGACCTCGCCCGGCGCGACCCCCCGCACGCGGTGCTACTCGACGTCATGTTCCGCGAGGATGGCGGCCCGACCGGCTTCGACGTGTGCCGCCAGCTCAAGACCGATCCGGCGACGAAAGCGATCCCGGTCGTGATGCTGACCGCCCGCGACAGCGCGTCCGACCGCAAGGCCGGGATGGCGGCGGGGGCATCACACTATCTCGTCAAACCGTTCGGGCCGATCGATCTCATCAACACCCTCCGCGGATTGCTCGGCGACCCACCCGCGGTCCAGAATCTCGGGCAGTACCTCATCGAGGAGGGCATCCTGACGCACGAGCAGCTCAGCGAGGCGCTCGAGATGCAGCGCAGCCTCGAGGCGAAAGGCCATCCGCGGCGGCTGGGCGAAGTCTTGGCGCTGATCCGTGCGATCACGCCCGAGCAGCTCGACAGGGCCGTCCAGCGGCAGAAACGCGAGACCCAGGGCTAGTGCACATTCGGCTGGGACTTCGCGGGTAACGTGCGGATCGGGGTCCTTACCGGCGGAGGCGACGCACCCGGCCTGAACGCGGCCATTCGTGCCGTCGTGCTCCGCGCCAGCTCTCTCGGGCATGAGGTCTTCGGCGTCGCGGACGGTTGGGCCGGTCTGCTCGGAGAGGCGGCGCCGCGGCCGCTTCGGCCGCGCGATGCCGCACGGATCCTCGCCGAGGGCGGAACGATCCTCGGCACCTCCCGCACCGATCCGCGCAAAGACGAGCGATCGCGCCGAGCCGTGCTCGACAGCATCCGGCGGTGGCATCTCGACGGCCTCGTCGCGATCGGCGGGAACGACACGCTCGGCGTCGCCCAGTGGCTTCATGAGGAAGGCGTCCGCGTGGTCGGCGTCCCGAAAACTGTGGACAACGATCTCTCGGAGACCGACTACTGCATCGGGTTCGACACGGCGGTCACGGTGGTCTCGGATGCGCTCGACAGGCTACGGACGACGGCGAGCGCCCACCACCGCGTCGTGGTCGTGGAGGCCATGGGACGCGATACCGGCTGGGTCTCCGCGTACGGTGGACTTGCCGGCGGCGCGGACCTCATTCTCATCCCGGAGATCCCGGTCACGAGTGACGAGATCGTCCGAACGATGAAGCACCGCCGGGCCATCGGCGATCCCGACATCCTCGTGGTCGTCTCGGAAGCCGTGGAGATCGACGGTCTCGAGGCCCAGGCCGCCGTCGACCGGGATGCCTTCGGCCACGTGCGCCTCGACCAGCGAGCGATCGGGGCGGTGCTTGCGCGGCATATCGAGCAACGCACCGGCATCGAAGCGCGTCAGGTCGTCCTTGGCCATCTGCAGCGCGGCGGCTCCCCCACCGCCGTCGACAGGCTGAGGGCGACGCGCTTTGGGAACGCGGCGGCTGACCTTGTGGACTCGGGCGAATCGGGCGTGCTGCCCGTCCTTCGCGGCGGCCGCATCGAGGTCGCGTCCCTGAGCGATGCTGTCCGGCAGGTGCGCAGGCTCGCCGACGAGATCATCGAGCTTGTGCGCCGCTACGCCGGAGTCGTCGGCTAACTCGTATCCGCCCGATACGACATCGAGCGCGCAACGCGGACGACACGGCGCGCTCCGCGCCGCAATCTCTCATCTCGGGCGACCAGATCCGGCACGGAGGATCGCCCGGAGGTGTTTCGTGCTCACGCCATTCCAGAAAGCCATGCTCGCTCTCGTCGCGGTCGGTTTCGTCGCTGTCAGCATCGTTATCTGGGAAAAGGGGACGGCCGCTCCTCTCGCGGTCGCGCCGGACCGGGCACGACCCGCTCAGGTGCTGTCGCAGAACGCGCCGCCACCCGGCATCATCGCCACCGGCGAAGCGAGCGTCCGGGCGGCCCCGAGCGAGGGTTATCTCGCGTTCGCCGTCCAGGCCGGTGGTGCGATCGGCACCGATGTCGCGGGCCAGCTCCAATCGCGTGTCGAGCGTCTGCTCGCGAAGGCGCGGGCGCTCGGCGTCCAGGACGGCGACATCATCCTGGGTCCGCTCCAATTCCAGCCGCAGTTCACCTACGACGCGTCAAAAGGCCAGAAGGTCATCGCGTTCAACGCCTACCAGCAGATCGCGATCGAGTGCGACGAGATCGACGGCATGCCTGCCCTCATCTCGGAGCTCGTGAAAGACGACGCGACGAGCGCCCTGTCCGTCCGCTACGCGCCGAGCACCGAAGGACCCGCGTACCGTCTCGCACGCGAGAAGGCCATCGCCAGCGCGCACGCGCAGGCCGAGATCACGGCCGCGGCCGCGGGGCTGAAGCTCGGCCCGGCCATCAGCGTCACCGACGTCCGGCCGCAGGCCTCGCCATACGCAGGCCCAGTGCCCACCGGGAAGTTCCCAATCGTCGGCGGTCCGGGATTCCCGCCGGCGGAGATCGACACGTACATACGCGTCCAAGTTCAGTTCGCGGTCGAGCCTCTTAGCTGACCCTTCCTTGACCGGTCTGGTGTTCGGGGAGGAGGATGCCGGGATGGCGACGAGAGTCTCGGAGTACCCGGAGCGGCTCGTGGCGACCCCGTGGCTCGCGCTGTTCGGCATCCTCGCCCTTTCGCAGACGGCGCACCTGTTCGAGCACGTCGCGCAGATGATCCAAATTCACGTCCTTCATCTTTCCGGCCCGGCCGCCCGCGGGATCGTCGGGCAGCTCGACATCGAGTGGGTCCACTTCATCTGGAACGGCTGGGTGCTCGTCGCGGTTCTCGTGCTGCTCCCGCGTTTCAGGACGAATGCGTGGCTCATCGGGGTCACGCTCTTCGCGGGATGGCACTTCCTGGAGCACTGCGTGATGATCGCGACCTATCTGCGCACAGGCGTCGCCGGAAGCCCGGGGCTCCTCTCGTCGGGAGGGCTCATCTTCGGCGGGCTACCGATCGCGCGACCGGATCTGCACTTCCTCTACAACCTAGTCGAGACGATCCCGCTCCTCGCCGCCTGGACCGTGGAGCTGCGGCGGGAGTTAGCGCCCGCGGCGCGCTGACGAGCGCGACAGCATCAAAGCGATCCCGATCAGTACCCCGATCGCGATGAGCATTCCGTAGAGCAAGTAGTTCGTTCCGGCATCGGCGCCGGTGGATGCCGGACTCGCCGCGGCGGCGACGGGTGAACGGCTCGCCGACGCCTGTGCCGACGTCGAGCCGGGCGTCGGCGACGCGGCCGCCGCCGGCGACGTCGTAACGGGGGTCGGGGTGAGCGTCCGCGTACCGGTCGCCGACGGCGTCGGCGTCGGCGCCGCGGTCGTCGGGGCTACCGGCGCCGAGGTGGTCGGTGCGGGCGACGCACCCGATAGCATCGCGCACGCGCGCGAGTCGAAGACGCCTGGCGCGGCACCACAGACCGACCTGGTTGGGGTGATCCAGGAGCTGCCGTCAGCCGCGGTCCGCGAGAGCGACAGCAGGATGAACGGGTAATGCGCGGTGATCGGCGCGCCGCAGGTGCCGTTCTGCCACGCGAGGTCCAGCGTCACCGCGTCGCCGTCGAGGTTCGCGCCGGTCGTGGTGGCGAAGCAACGGCCGCCGGAGTCATTGCCGCGGACATACAAGGCGAGGATTTCCTTGTCGAAGCTCATGAACATCGAGCTCGCCGCGGGGAACACGTTCGCGTCGCCCAGGCTCGCGCGGTACGCGTCGTACGCCGCATTCGTCTGGAAGACTCGGAGCGCCGGCTTCTCGCCGAGCTCCGGCAGGTGACCGCGGAGCTGGTACCTGGCCGCGACGGATGTCGCGGCGGCGCTCGGAGTTCCGACGAGCGCGACCGCCAGCGCGATCAGGGTTAGCGACGCGGCGAGCCTTCCCATAGGTGGCGGCAGCATATCCGCGGTCACCCGGAGGAAAAGAGGCGGTTTGGTGGAAAACCTCGGGGCCGGCAGCTTGCCGGCCCCGCTCTCGCTCGCCCGTGAGTGCTGTTACGGCGCGTTGAAGAAGGTCATCACCCTCGTGACGAGGTCGGTCTTCTGCGCGGCGGTTCCGTATGCCTCGAACGGGAAGGCCAGGAAGACCACCTTGAATGTACCCGCGAAGGACAGGCCGTCGGCGGCCGTCGAGTCGTCGGTGAAGATGGCCGTCGCGGTGCCGTTCGGCGTGATCCGGTCCTCGAACTTGTTGCCCAGGATCGTGTGGTCTATCGGGACCGCGCCGATGCCGTTGGTGATCGTTAGTGCCACGCCGTGGACGGCCGTCGTCGCCTTGTCGTTCTGCGCCTCAGTGCCGTCCCAGGTCACGTGGAGATAGTCGTGGACGAACGCGGAGGTCCCGGCCGACTGATCCAGAAGGTCCTGGCCTGAGATGAAGAGGTGGTTGCCGGCGTCAAGGAACATCTTGAGCTTCGCTTCGTAGGGCAGGATCGGACCCGGGAAGCTGTTGCCGGTGAACCACACGATGTTCTTGAAGGCCAGCATGTAGTTCTGCGGGAGGTTGGAGTCGGTCGAAAGATCCCAGGTGCTGAACTGCACGCCGGCACCGGTCAGCGCCGCCGTGTAGAACGACTGCGTGTTGGGCGTGTTGCCGTCGTTGTCGACGAGCAGCGTGTCCACCGCCACGGCGATCGTCTTGATGGCCGCGCTTCCCGAGACGCTCGGGTTGCCGACCGACGTCGCGGTGACCGTCGCGGTGTTCGTCGCACCGTTCGCGGTACCGGCCGGGATCGCGACCTTGACGCAAACGTCAGCGGTGCCGCCGGCGGCGAGGGCCGCTGTCGTGGTCATCGTCGTCGCGCAGGTCGGGTCGTAGAACGTGGTTGCCCATGTGCTGGTGGCCGACAACGTGTAGCTGTCGCTGTTGAAGCCGAGGTTCTTCACGGTGATCTTGTACGAGACGCTGGTATTGCCCTTGCCACCGTCCGTTTGGGTCGCCGGCGAGACGCTGACGGCGTACGGCGGCGCGATCGGCGTGACGTGCGGCGAGCCCGTCGTGAACGGACCCTGGGCGGAGGTCGCCTTCAGCCCGTCGTTGACGATCGCATTGACCTTCTTCTTGAGCGCGTCGGCGATGCTTACGGTGAGCTGCACCGACGTGCTGCCGCCTTGGGGCACAGAAAGGTTCGTCCAGACGACGGTGCCGTCGACGTTCGCGCCGCCGGTCGCGGAGACGAACGTGGTGTTCGCCGGGACTGGGTCGGTGATCACGACACCGGTCGCGTCGGCGTTGCCGATGTTCCGGAGCGTGATGGTGTAGGTGACGTCGCTGGAGGGGCCGACCGGGATACCGGCGTCGACCTTCGAGAGGACGAGCGCGGGCACGGTGAACGTATCGTTTATCCGGAACGCCCCGCGGCCATGCGTGCCCGCGGCAATGACCCGGTGCGAGGGGTCGAGGTCGAGCTGCCAGATCGCGCTGTTCGGAAATCCCGTGCCGAGCGACGACCAGTCGGCGCCGCCGTTGTAGCTCACGAAAGCTCCGACATCGGTCCCGACATAGAGCGTGTTGGCGTAGGAGGGGTCGAGGATCACCGAGTTCACCGGGCTATCCGGGAGGTTTCCGGTGACGTTCACCCACGAATTGCCGCCGTCCGTCGTTTTGAACACATGACCGGGTGTCTTCGGCGTCGCCGCGTCGAAGCTCGCGTAGGCGACGTACGCGATCCGGTAGTTGCTCGGGTCGACGGCGAACTGGGTCACCGGGCGTGCGGGCATCTTCGTGTCGATGCGCGTCCAGGTGGGGTTGTCGTTCGCCTGCGCGTCGGTGCTGATGTGTAGCAGACCATCGAGCGAGCCGGTGTAAATGGCTTGCCCGCCGCCAACGCCGATCGCCGAGATGGTGCAGTTGCGTGCGCCGTTCGGCGCGATGCCTGTGCAGCCCGACGTCAGGTCGGGGCTGATCGCCTTCCACGTCACGTCGCCGGCCTTGCCAGCGCGAGCGTTGTTCGTGCGGTAGAGGCGATACGTGCCGAGGAAGAGCTGGTTCGTGTTTGCCTTGTTCATCACGAACGGGATGTAGAAGTCCGACCGGTCGCTCAGGTTGATGCCGTGGGTGATGCCCTGGTTGTTGAAGAAGAACGCGCCACCATCGGACATCCGGTAGGGCGAGACCCCGAAGTACGTGCCGTAGATAAAGCAGGACGGTGCGAAGCCCGGCACGTTCGGCGAACAGGCGGCGTCCGGAGTCGGATCGACGAGGACCTGGCCACCATCCCCGCTGGGGATGTCGAACCAGGATTGCGTCCCACCCGACTTGCGCAGGGTTCCGTTGTCCTGCGTGCCGCCCCAGAAGCGCAGGGGGACCTGGGGAACCGTCGCGATCGACGTGTACTGGCCGATCTGGAGGTTCGAGCGGTGGGTCACGCCCGCGCTGAGACGGTCAACAGTCCCGTTGAGGCTCTGCCAGTCGGCGTCGCTCAGCGCGCTCGGATTGGTGGTGCGCCCACCGCGATTGGGGCTGAACCACACACCACCGTCGTTGCCGATCAGGATCCGCTTGCTGTCGTTTGGATCGAACGCGAGGGCGTGGAAGTCCGGGTGCTGGTCGTACCCAAGGTCCTTCCACGTCTGCCCACCATCGTCGGAGCGGAAGATCCCGCCGGAGCCGATGCCGTAGTCGAACTGGCCGGCGGCGTAGACGATGTCCGCGTTCGTCGGGTCTACCTCGATGACGTTGTCGTAGAAGCATTGGCCGCCGCAGTAGTCCTCGACCTTGTCCCCGGTCTCGGAGTCACCGGGGAGCTGTGTCCAGCTCGCGCCCTGGTTGGTCGACTTGAAGACCTCGGATGGGTGGTGCCCCGCCGCGTCCCGCCAGTCCAAGCCCGCGTAGAGGGTCGCGGGCTGCCCGACGGGATGCGAGATCCCGATCGAGAAGCGCGTCTGATTCGCCGCGAAGTCGCCGGCCGGAAGGCCGGTCATGATCGGCGCCCACGTGGCGCCGGCGTCAACGCTCTTGTACATCGCGTCGCCCCAGAACGAGGCGTACAGGATGCTCGTGTTCTGGGGGTCCATCTCGATATCGGTGGCGCCGTTGGCCTGCGATACGGCTTCCTTCAAAAGCGTCCAGGTGACTGCGCCGTCCTTTGACTCCCAGATCCCGAACCGCGAATGGATCGGTGGCGTCGTCCGCCGTGCACCGCCGCGGCCGCGCAGCACCGTCGCGTAGAGGTGGTTCGGATTCGCGGGATCGACGATGAGACGAGAGACCGAGACCGCGACGAAGAAGTCGCCCGAGACCTGCCGCCAGTGCATGCCGCCGTCGGTCGACTTCAGGATGCCGTCGCCGAAGTAGCTATCGCCGGAAAGAGCCCCTTCGCCGGTTCCGGCATACACGATCGCGTCGTTCGAAGGAGCGATCGCGAGGGCCCCGATCGAGAGCGAATCCTGGTCATCGGTCTGAGGCGACCACGTTCCGCTCACGGCGTCATAGAGCCAGATTCCGCCCTGGGCGGCGCCAAGGATGAACTGGCCGTTGCTCTTCCGGATCGCCAGAGCAGCGATCCGACCGCTCATCGCGCCAAAGGCCTGCCGCCCGGGCGTGCGGAGGCCCGAAACGATCGGGTTCGGTCCCAGTGCGGCCCAGTTGGCGACGAATGTGGCCGGTCCGGAGGGCGGTGCGCCCTTCTTCTTGAGCTGGTCCGCGGCTTTCGCGGCCGCGGCACGTGCTTTGGCGGCATCGTGCTCGCTCAGTGGGTTGTCGCCTGCGGTTCGGCGGGTAATGAAGGCGATGTCGCGCTGCTGAAGGATCTCTTCGGTCGCCTCATCGAACGTGGGCATCTGCGCGCCAGGCAGAAAGATCGGATCATCGCCGGTCCTCGGTGGGGTCGGACCCTGCGCGCTCGCCGGAACGGTGAGGATGCTCGAGAGGACGAGGGTGATCGCGACCGAGAGCGCGCCCGCGCGAATCACGCGCGGAAGTAGATAGTGCACTGCGCCCCTCCCCAATGTAAGAGCGCGCGTCCCTACGGCGGCGCTCTTCGGTGTCCGCGAAATCGTCGTGCGACGACGCACACCTGTCAAGGTGAAGGGCGCTTACGCGACCGCTGCACAAGGGTTTCGCAAAACCTGCAGCCGGCAGGTCGGTCGCGTTACATCGCGGTCGTGGCGACCGGGGCTAGGAGGAAGCGGGACGCTTTGGCGCGAGCATAGCGCCGGACTGAACACGTGTGTGCTCGACGAGACGTTGGTGGCGGTAATCGTGGACGGCGATCTCGTGCTCGTTGCGGCGCTGACTTGCCGCCGCGAGCGCGGACATCGAGCCTTCTTCCGTCACCACAAAACAAACGCGACAGCCTTCGAAACGACAGGGGAAACCGCCTGATCTCACGCGAGCCACCTTTCCGGCCGACCAGCGGCCCGCGCGCAGATGAAGTGTAAGGGCCATGTGGTCATGCGCCGGAGCAGCGCGGTGCCAAAGGTTCGCGGGGCTCGAGGCGGGACGCGACTAGCCGATGACTTCGACGCTTCGGCGAATCACGCGCGTCGCGCTAAGACCAGAGAGCGCCGTCGGACGGATGAGCTCCCATTTGTGTTCGCTCGCTGCGCCCGTCGGACAGTACGCCCACTTTCCTTCGACGACTGTGATCGGCGAACGCGTCGCTGCTCGATCGGTGATCGGTGTCACGTGCTTCGGCTCTCCGCAGCGGTACTCGATCATTGGCTCGCTCATCCCCGGCCTACTTCCCACCGTATTGCCTGCCTGGCTAGCACTCAGGCTACGCCAGTTTTGGAGACTTGCAGGTCAGCGAACGGTAAATGCAGGAAAGACCATCGTTGCGGGAGATTTCCGGTCTTCATGCCTGGCGCGATGACTTCTTACCGGCGCTCAGGCTAGGCCACGGCGTCCTGAGACTCGTGCCCAGGGCACGGAATCGGCCCCTCGCGATATCGCTCAGAGCCACCGCCGGCGTTACCGCTTGCCATTCATGCGGCCGACTCACGGTGTCGGCGGGGCAAAAGCACCATAGGCCGTCTTGCTTGGTCACTCGGCCTTGTGATCGGGGATCGGTGCGGTGGGCTCTGGCGACACAGATCAGGCCGATCATCAAACGAGGCGGCATGCCAAAGAAACGCGCCGCGCGCGCGCGCGTTAGGGGTGGACCACAACTTCAACTTCGGCGCGACTGCGGTCACGGCAGGAGGTGGCGTCGCCAGCCTGTGAACTGGGCGACGCGGTTCACCGACCCGCGGCTGACTGCTCGTTAAGAAACGGTATGACCACGGCCGAGAGTGCGGGCGCGCTTCCCATCGTGTAGTGCGTCACACCCGGCAGGATGGCGAGCTGTGACTTCGGGCGTCCGGAACCATCCCAACCCGGGTCTCGCTTACCGCCGCCCAGAAGCCCGAAGACTTCGACGGCGTGCGCCGGCGGGAAGATGTCCGCGTCCCCCGCGACCACCAGCGTGGTCGCCTCGATCTTGGCGACCTCTTTCGAGAAATCGAAGTCCTTCGCCATCCCCTCACCTATCTTGGCGAGGAGCCTCGGCCAGTCCTCGGGCCGCGGCGCGATGCTGGCATAGAGCTGGTACATCGGCGTCTGCTTCATCGCCTCCGCCGCCTCTGCAGTGACCTGCTTCTGCTGGGCGAGGATGTCGGGATAGAACGCGTCGCGCCGGATCGGCGTGGAGACGACTACGAGTCTGCCGACGAGCTCAGGATGCTTGATGGCCGTCAGGAGCGCGACGCCGCCGCCCAGCGAGAAGCCCATCAGGTCAGGGCGCTCGAGCTTCAGGTGTTTGATCAGAGCCGCGATGTCGTCGGCCATCAGCTCGGGGCTGAGCGGTCGATCGATGTCGGCCGTGCGGCCGTGGCCCTGCAGGTCGACAGCGATGACCTGGCGGCCTTTGGCGAGCGCAGGGAGGTTCGGCCCGAACATCGAGATCGCACCGAGACCGCCGTGGAGCAGGATGAGCGGTGCGCCCGTCCCGTGGATCTCGTAATAGAGCTTGATGCCGTTCACGTCGGCGTACTGGCCGGCGGCTTTCGTCTCTTTGCCCTCTGCGACGGAAGTAGAAGCCATATCTCGTATCTCCCCCCATGTCGTCTAATTCAACTGAGGCGAACCTAATCGTCTCCCGAACACGACTTCCGGGCAAACTTGGGTGATGCTCGCCGCAGCACCAGGCCTCGCGGCATCTTCTGCGTACCGCGGCAACATATGGCGCCTCTTCACCGTTCAGGCGCTCCTCATGTTCATCCTGTGGGTGCCCATCTGGGTGGTCTTTCTTCAGCGGAAGGGCTTGGGCCTGACCCAGATCGGGCTGCTCGAAGGATTCGCTTGGGTCCTGACCGCCGCGCTGGAGGTGCCGAGCGGAGCGATCGCCGATCGCTGGGGTCGCAAAGCGTCGATCGCGATGGGGGCGTTCCTGTATTCGGTCGCGATGTTCCTCATCCTCGCGGAGGCGCTCTCGCCCGCATTCCTTTTGGGCTACGCGCTCTGGAATTCCTCGACGGCGTTCGTCAGCGGCGCCGACTCGGCCCTGCTGTACGACAGCCTGAAAGCGGGCGGCCGCACGTCCGAGGCGCCGAAGCAGAACGGGCGATCCGCGGCGATCCAGCAGGCGTCACAGGGCATCGCGTCCGTGGTCGGTGCGGCGCTCGCGACGATCGACATGACGTTGTGCTTCACCATCTGCGGGCTTGGGGGCCTCGCCGCGACCGCGCTCGTGCTCACCGTGAAGGAGCCACCACGACACGGGGACGACGGTGAGAGCCCGCTCGGCTACTGGAAGAACCTCAGCACGGCGATAGGCATCGCGGCCCGCCGTCCGCTCGTCCGCGCTCTGCTGGTGTTGAACGCGGCGATCCTCGTTATGCCGCTGGTCGTCTACTACGTGCTTCTTCAGCCGTATGCCATTGGCGTCGGGGTGCCGCTCGCGTCGCTTGGCATCATCGTGCTTGCCGTCCAGGTGACCACGGTCGCCGCTTCGTGGCTCGCGCACAGAGTGGCGGGACGCGTAGAGCTCACGACCATCGTCGCGGCAGGTGTCGCGGTGCTGCTCGCCGCGGCTGGGACCCTCGGAGCGTTCCCATCGATCCCGTCGGTCGCGCTCATGCTCGCGATCGCGCTCGTACCGGCGCTCGTCGGACCGCTCCTGACGGCGCGAATCAACGACCTCATCCCCAGTGCGCAGCGCGCGACCATTCTTTCCCTCGGTGCGCTCCTGTTCGAGCTGGGGCTCGCGGTCGCCATGCCGCTCCTGCTCCCGTTCGCGGACAGACTGGGCGCCCCGGCTGCGACCGGACTCTCCGCGGCGCTGTGCGCGGTCATCGTCATCCCGCTCTTGATCGTGTTGCGCGCGGCCGAGCGTCACCCTGCGGCGGCGGCGCGCACCACCTGAGGTCGCAGAGGGCGAGCACACCGACGCCGAAACAGAGGCGTTTGCCTAAGGCTGCAACCGCTGACGGCGCCAGCTTCCATCCGTGAGCTTCAGATAGCCGAGCCGGTCGTGCAGCCTGTTCGCGCGACCCTGCCAGAACTCGATCGTGGTCGGCGCGACGCGGTATCCGCCCCAGCGCGGCGGGCGCGGGATCGGCTGGCCACGGTAGCGCTTACTCACCTGGCGCACGCGCCGCTCAAGAAGCTCGCGCGAAGCGATAGCGCGACCCTGCCTCGAAGCGACCGCGGCGAGACGGCTGCCGCGCGGTCGGCTCATGAAGTAGTCGTCCGATTCCTTCGCCGAGATGCGGCGTACGGTGCCCTCGACGCGGACCTGTCGGTGGAGTTCGGGCCAGATGAAGACGAGCGCGGCACGAGCGTTCGCCGTCAACTCTCGGCCCTTACGGCTGTGGTAGTCGGTGAAGAAAAGGAAACCGCGCTCGTCGACCCCGCGCAGAAGCACGGCGCGGGCCGAGGGCCGCCCGCCCGGTGTGGCCGTTGCGACCGTCATGGCATCCGCCCAGGCGCCGCCTGCCGTGCGCGCGTCGGCCAGCCACGTCAGGAATTGACCGACCGGATCTTCGCGGGCCGAATGTTCGTTCAGCGCGCGCGGCACCCGGGATAGCATCGCATCACATCAACGGCGCACGACGCTTCCTCAGGGCCGAAGACTCCAGCCGCAGGTGTCGCCGCGAAACGGCCATGAGCCCCGCGCTGTTCAACGAGCTTTCGGCGTGTTCCGCCGATTTCGCGACCCTAGCACTTGCCACTGCGCGTGGTTCGCGGCCCTGGGCCGGTTCGCCCTTCGAACCGCGGCCTAGAACGGGGCGGCCTTGGGAGTGGAAGACACGCGGGCCGCGGATGCGCTGGGCACGACCTACCCTTTTGCAGATGACCGGCAGCGAACCGGCGGGCAGCGAGCGGTACGGTGGCGGCGCGATCGTGATCCACGATTACGACCCACGATGGCCCGCCCGATTCGCCGAGGAACGAGCGCGAATCCAAGCAGCGCTCGGCGACCTGGTCGTCACGATCGAGCACATCGGGAGCACGTCCGTCGTCGGCCTGGCGGCGAAGCCGATCATCGATCTGCTCGTCGGCGTGCGTGGTTTGGACGAGGCACGTGCCGCCGCGGTCCAGCCGATGCGCGCACTCGGCTACGTCTACGTCGCGGAGTACGAGAGTTGGTTGCCGGACGAGATGCTCTTCCGCAAAGGCCCGCCGGGACCCTGGACGCATCACGCACATCTCATGGAACCCACGGGCGGACGGTGGGAGGAGTACACGCTGCCGCGCGACTATCTTCGGATGAACCCCGAAGTCGCTCGAGCGTACGGAGAGCTCAAGAAATCGCTCGCACTCGTGTTCGAGGATGACATCGCAGGCTTCCGTCGGGCAAAGCGACCCTTCCTGGAGGTGATCCTCAAGCGCGCGCGAGAGGAACGAGCACGGACGTAAGATCGGCCCCGGCTAGCCCACGATCCCATCGGCCGCGCACTCCGCGGCTCGTCTCTGAAGGAGCTCGCGCTCCCGCGCGTTCTGCGTCAACGACGCGGCGCGCTCGAACTCGGCGCGCGCCTCCTCGGACCGGCCGAGCTTTCTCAGGAGGTCGCCACGGACGGCCGGCAGAAGGTGGTACGCCTGGAGCGACGGGTCAGGGATGAGCGCGTCCACAAGGTCAAGTCCGGCCGCGGGACCGAACGCCATCCCCACGGCGACCGCCCGGTTCAGTTCGACCACCGGCGACGGCGCGAGCTGGGCGACCGCGTCGTAGAGCGCCGCAATGCGCGGCCAGTCGGTCTCCGCTGCGGTCGCCGCTCGAGCGTGGCACGCGGCGATCGCCGCCTGCAGTGCGTAGGGACCCATGGCGCCCCCGAGCCTCTCGGCACGCTCGAGCGCTGCCAGGCCGCGGCGGATGAGCAGGCGATCCCAGTTCGACCGGTCCTGCTCGAGCAGGAGGACAGGCTCCCCGGACGGTCCGACACGAGCGCGCAGACGTGACGCGTGGATCTCCATGAGCGCGACGAGGCCGTGGACCTCCGGCTCCGTCGGGGCGAGTTCGGCCAGGATGCGGCCCAGACGGAGCGCTTCTTCGCAAAGCGCCGGTCGGACCCAGTCCTCGCCCGCGGTCGCGGAATAGCCCTCATTGAAGATCAGATAGATCACCTCGAGGACGGAGGCGAGGCGCGCCACGCGCTCGGGGCCGCCCGGGACTTCGAACCTGACGTGCGCCTCGGCAAGGGTCCGCTTCGCGCGGACGATGCGCTGGGCGATGGTCGAGACCGGGACGAGGAATCCCCGCGCGATCTCCTCGGTCGTCAGACCGCCGAGGACGCGAAGCGTGAGCGCGACCCGTGCGTCTTTCGAGAGGACCGGATGGCAGGCCGCGAAGATGAGGCCGAGGAGATCGTCCCCGACCTCCTCGTCGATTGCGGTGTCCAGATCCAAGCCTTCCTGCGCACGCTCGACATCGCGTCCAAGCTCTTCGTGCCTGCGCTCGAGCGCTTGGCGGCGCCGGATCAGGTCGATCGCGCGGTGCTTCGCGGTCCCCATGAGCCAGGCGCCCGGCCGTTCTGGCACGCCTGCGGCGGGCCACTGCTCGAGCGCGGCGACGAGGGCGTCCTGTGCGAGCTCCTCAGCCGTGCCGATGTCGCCGACGACGCGAGCCAACCGGGCGATGAGCCGAGCCGACTCGATCCGCCAGATCGCTTCGATCGCACGATGCGCTTCGGTAGCGGCTGTCTCGCCGCGACCCGGGGCTTCGGGCGCGTCTCCGTCGCGTCGATCTATGACGAGAGCTCCTTCACACACCCTCGCTCATAGAGATCTCACGGATCTCGAAGATCCCGCCGTCGTAGGGTGCCCGCTTCAGCCACTCGAGGGCCTCGTCGATCGAGCGCACCTGCCAGAGCCAATACCCGGCCACGAGCTCCTTGCTCTCGGCGAACGGCCCGTCGATGACGGTGCGCTTCTTACCGTCGAACCGAACGCGCTTGCCCTGCGCGCTCGGAGAAAGGCGGCCAGCCCCGATAACCACCCCCGCCTTGATCAGCTCTTCGTTGAACTTCTGGTACGCCGCCATAGCGTCGGCCGCCGGCGGCTTCGCCGCCGCGCTCTGCTCGCCTTCCTTTGCCAGTATCAGTACACGCATCTCTGTCTCCTCTTGATACAACTTCCGCATCTTTATCGCCTCGGACCTTTTTTAGGCCTCACACATATATCGAATGAAGAGCGGCCTTTTCGACATGGCCCGATCGCCTGCGGTCGGCCCACCTTCTCGGCCTCGGTCTCGGCCTCGGCAGGTGCACGCTCGGATACTCGACGCGGACGAGCGCTTGAGGAACTTCGTGGCTCGAACGGCGTTCTAACGTACTGATCGTGTTCCTTCGAGTCGCAGGGCGCGCAGCAGTGCTCCTGGTCATGATCGCGGGTGCGCTGCTCGCCGGCAACACGCTGCGCGCCATCCGAACCCACGCGCCCGCGGAGACACCGGATCTGGAAAGTGCCGCGGGTTCCGCAGCCTCCGCGAGCGCCACCACGCCCGCGAACTGCATCACGCTCGGCCAGATCCTCCCGAGAATAGCCCCGCCGATCGCGGTCCAGGACCTCGGCAACGGCACCCAGCGCGTCACGAGCGCCGAAGGCGGCTACTCGGTCGTCTTTCCATCAGCCTGGTTCGCCGCCGCGAACGCGATCGGGATCACGCCGCAGTTCGGTCAGCTCCACGCGACGAGCTACGACCTGAAGACCGCGCCGACCCCGGACCCCGAGCGTTGGATGCAGCCGCCTCAGGTTGGGATCAGCGTCGACATTCAAGTGTGGCTCAATCCCGATCACGAGCCGCTCGATAGGTACGCCGAGCACATCTTGATCGGGCCCGACCAGATCACCCGTCAGCCGGGAGCGATGACCTCAATTGACGGCCGGCCGGCATATCGGTTCACGATCAACGACGAGCACCGTTTCCAGCCCGCCGACCGGCCGCTCGTCGTCACCAAGCAGACGCGGGTCGTCTGGGTCGTCCAGGGCGGGCATCCTGACCGCGCCATCGTCGCGTATGCGACCCCGGGCGAGAGCGCGCTGTTCCCCGCGTCCGAGCGCGCGATCTCGACGATGACCATCACTGCTCCTTTCGTCTCCCAGCGGCCAGTCGTTCTTCAGCGCGACGAGGTCCTCAGGCAGTGGCTCTACGACATGAACGGTGCGCTCATCCGCGGACGCCGAGCCGAGGCCAGGCTCATGACGTTCACCGAAGCGAACGCCGCGATGACAATCGGTGGCGGCCCGCCGCCGTCACCCGGGGGGCCCAAGCCGATCCAGCTCCTTCGCCTGGACCACGACCCCGAGGACCTCTACTGGGTGACCGCGGTCAGCGGTCCCGACCTTCCGCAGGGACGCGGTGGCCCTCGTGGTCTCGGTCCCCCAAGCACGCCGCCACCGACGACATGGATCCTGGGCGACATGTCGGCGACGGGTCAGAACACCGGACCGACTGCGGGTCAATACTCGACTCAAGGAAGTTGGCCGCAGAACTTCGACGCCCTCCCCGATCGCTGTCGATGACGTCGGCGAGAGTTCTACAGCTGCACGCTCGCGACAGGCTCCTTCGCTGCGCGTTCTGGGAATTTACGAATTCTCGAACGCGTTAAGGAGGAGTGGCGGACTGGAACAAGAGCACTATCGATGAGTTCCATGCCAGGGGCGGCAAGGGCGTCGGTCCCTTCGGCGACAAGCTTCTGCTGCTGACCACGCGGGGGGCGAAGACCGGACAAGTCCGCACGACGCCGCTCGTCTACCACCGCGATGGCGACCGCTACGTGATCGCCGCCTCGAAGGGCGGCGCGCCGTCGCATCCCGGCTGGTACCACAACCTGGTGAAGCATCGGGACGCTGAGATCGAGGTCGGGACCGAGAAGTTCAAGGTGCGCGCGACACCCATCCCGAAAGGACCCGAGCGCGATCGCCTCTACGAGGCGCACGGCGACAACTTCGCAGCCTTTCGCGACTACCCGAAGAGGACGAAGCGTGTCATCCCGGTCGTAGTGCTGGAGCACGTCCCTTAAACGCGCACCAGGGCTCGCGGCGCGTGAGAGCGCTCGTGCCCATGACGGTGGGCGCGGACGCGTCGCTCTACAAGAATTAGACCGATGCCAAGGACGATTCGTCCGACGCGACTCGCGCGTCCATTGCCGCACGCCGCGATGCGATAACGTCCGCCCCGTGGGCCGCCGACACGGCCGAGACCCGATAGACGAAGGAGTGTGGGGCTGACATGACACGAGCGGGACCGGTCGATGAGTTGATTGCGAAGACGCGCGATTGGCGCGGCGCGATGCTGGCGAAGCTCCGCAAGATCGTCCACGACGCGGACCCCGAGATTGCGGAGGATGTGAAGTGGAAGCGGCCCAGCAACCCACTGGGCTCGGCCGTCTGGTCGCACGACGGGATGGTGTGTGTCGGGATCATCCTCAAGGAGCGGGTGAGGCTTGCGTTCTCCGTGGGCTCAAGCCTTCCGGACCCGAAGAAGCTCTTCAACGCGCAGTTCTTGGGCAAGTCGCGGGCGATCGATGTCTCTCAGAACGAGAAGCTCGATGAACAGGCGGTCAAGGCGATCGTGAAGGCCGCCGTCGGGCACAATCTCGCGAAGACGCGGCCGGCGAAGACGCGAGCGCGATCGCGAAGCACGAAGTAGTACCGGGCCTGGCGACGGACGAGCTGACCTCGCCGATCGGCGACTCACGCAAGCCCTCCGTGCCCAACAGACTTCTGTCCCGCAGACCTCTGCCTTCTCGGGAGAAGACTTCTGCCCTGCGAGCGCCAAAGGCTAATGAAATTGGCAGAGTGCGAACTGATCGCGCGGCAGAGGTCTAATCGACCCCTGCGCTACCCCGGAAAGAACTTGCGATTCGTTCGGAGACTGAGGCGACGGCGGTGTGTGGTTTCACCACATGGCGGACAGATGTCTCAAGACATAGTGGACACCCAAGCTGACGAGGGGGTGCCGCGATGGGTCTGGGACGCTATGTGGTCGACGCGTCCTCTGACTGACCCTCCTCGGACCCCAGACCTTTGTCTTACGCCTCTCGGAATCGCGACCCCGACACGCAGCTACCCCAAATGAGGTGAATCGGACCTAACGACGAAAAGCAGCTGATCTACAGATTGAGGCGCGAACATCGTCACCGCGGGCTACTGTTACAGGTTTGATAACTTGGATAGGTTGGCGAGGATTGACAAGTTGGCGTGCGCAAGGCAGAGTTTCGGCATGACAAGGAGTAGGCCGCGCGAGTTTCGCTTCATTCCAGTGGCCGCGGCTGCGGAGAGACTCGGCCTCTCCGTCAACACGGTAAAACGTCGTGTCGACGCCGGCATCCTCCGCGGTTACCAGGATCCGGTCAACGGCTACTACAGCGTCGCCGAACAATCCGTTGACGAGCTGCTGCGTGTTCGGCAGGCGCTTCAACGATCCGCTGCACTACCGGGCGCTCAACCACCGCGGAAGGAGTGGGCCAAGCGGCCCGTGCCGAGCGGACGCTAGGTGAGCGTCGCGCTGGTGGAGGATGACGACTCTTCCTATCCGCCGCCGAAGCTACGAGATGGCTCTCCGCAGATTCCAACTGGGGTGCGCCAGCCAGCTAAAGGCGACACCGTGTTCGTCGACACGTCGGCGATGTTCGTTGACGATTCGAGGCTTCCGCTTCTGCTGCTCTCGTTCGGTGGATATCTAGATGTCTGCTGGTCGCCCTATGTCGACGGCGAGGTCGCACGCGTCGCGACGCGCGAGCAGGCAGTTGCGACCTTAACGCGCGCTCCGCAGAACCTACCTCGGCAACTGACTGCCGATCTCGAATCACGCAGACATGAGATTGATCGCGTAATTGCGGAGCACGAACAACGGTGGCGATCCCCGGACCCCGCAAGCCTGCGAAGCGTGCTCGTCGAGACTCCGAACCTTCCCGTTGCGGATCCCAACGATCATCCGATTCTTGCGGCAGCAGTGGCGGTCGGTGCTCCGTTCCTTCTCAGCGGCAACAGTCGGCACTTTCCTTACGGTCAGTCGTACGAAGGCGTCACCTTCTGGAATCCCGATACATTTCTCACCGCGTTCTTCCTCATCCATCCCGAGGCCTATGTATTCGTCCGCCAGGAGTACGACCTCTTCGCGGCACAGATGGGTGCTCAGCTTCGGCCCTAGGACGACTTTTGACCGAGCCTCAGCAAAGCAAGGTCTAAAGACATTTTCAATGTGCGCTCCTTACGAGCAGCGCGGAGCAATCGGCGAGAACGGTGCTGATTCCCGCGTGATTCTTGTTCACACCCGCGGCGGTGCGAGCATTTCGTCCGACAGGGTTCGTTGCTATCCGGCTAGTAGGCCGCTGCTTCTCGCGTACTCCAGGACCACCGTCGTCCAGCAAAGTGATCGATTGATCCCCAGAAGGGAAGAGGTGCCGAGAACGAGAGCCGGGAGGATCCGCGCGGGGCTCGTGGTCGCCGCCGCAGCGCTTATGGTGTTGCTTCTCGTTGCACCGCGTCTGCAAACGCCAGAAGTCGCGTCGCCGTCCGGCGCCCCACCGCACGCGAGCCCAGTTACGGAGAGCCCAACAGCGTCGCTGATAGGGACGCCGACCGTCGCCGCCACGCCTACCGTCGCATCGCCCTCCGGCACCGCACCGCACGCGAGCCCGGCGACGGAGAGCCCGACGGCACCGCTACCGGCGACGCCGGTGGTCGCCTCCACGCCGACGGTCACTCTCGCGGGCGTCGAAACGCATCCGCTCGGCGAACTCCGCGGCGATTACGCCTTCATGTGGACAGACACCCTCGGTGTCAGCGAAATCAAAGCCGTACCGCTCGGAGGGGGCGACACGAAGCTAGCGGTGCGGTTTTTCAAGGGGCGTGGCGGGCCGGAGGCTGAGATCCCGGGGGAGGTCCGGCAGCTCTTTAACCCGGACGGGACGCAGCTGGTCATCTCGGGGCCGCAGGACGACCTCGTCATGGTGGATCTGCGGACAGGAGCGAGCCGCCTCCTCGGCGTCAAAGGACGGTACCCAAAGTGGAGTCGCGAAGGACGCTGGATCTCCTACCTCTTGCCGGACTGGCATGGCCCCCTGACGCAAGCCCCCAGTCGTATTGTCTTGGCCCAGGGCGGCGAGCCGCGGCCGCTCCCGGTTGATGGCGACGTCGTTGAGTGGTCGCCAGACGGGCGTGCGCTCGTGGCGAACAGTGAGGGCCTCGTCGTGATTGACGCTGCGACGCTTCAAGTCAGGGCGCATCTATCAGGCTATGCGGCCCGGTCGCTGACGATTGCCTTCTGGCGCTCAGGTCCGCTGGGCCTCGCGCTTACGAGGATCTATCCCCTCGGAGGGAGTGACTACGAGGCGCGCCTCGAGCGCGCGGACGGCGATGGAACGCAGCGCACACTACTGTCCGAGCGCAACGGGGAATATTGGAATCCGCGCTGGAGTCCCACAGGCGACCAAATCCTGTTCCTGGCGATCGGCGGCGGCCTCCATCCTGACGTGCGGATCGCGAGCGAGACCGGGGTGCGAACGGTGCCGATCGCCGGCTACCTGGCAACCTGGCATCCGTCGGGTGATCGCATCGTATACGCCACAAGCCGGCCGCAGCCGCAGAGTGTGGAAGAAATGAGAGTTGCAGGTCTGGATGGGAGCGGATCGCAGACGGTCTTTCTGGCAGGACCGGATGATCTGATCTTTAGCATCGCCAGCCTTCGCTTCTAAGGCGGGCTCATCCCCCACCCGCAGCTCGTTTTCTTCCGGACTCGTTCGCGCCTAGATATCCGCGGGGCGTTGCTCAAGCGCTCGCTCCTGCGTGGAGCGTGATGCACTCACGCAGACCTATGGCCTATAGACCCACGTCCCAGAGCACGGGACCTATGTCCTGCCCATCAGAAAACCCGCACCAGAGGCGACGGCGGGAATCGAACCCGCGATGACGGTTTTGCAGACCTCGCGCTAATGGGCCACCGCAGGAACCTCTCGTCGGCAATCGGTGTAGGAGGGTGATGATGCCGCGTGTCCTGAGCGCCCTTTTGCTCATGGTCGGACTGGGGCTTGGCCTGGGAAGCGACCTTGCGGACGCGAAAGCATGTCCATGCGCGTCCCTCCTCTTGTTCGTCGACCCCGATCCGCCGGTCTCGGGAGAGACCGTGGAGATCAAGGCGTACCTGACATGGTCGGAGGCCGGCGAGCCAATGTCTCCATACCGTGGTGTCGTCCGCGTTGAGCTGGAGGGCAGCGCTCTTCCAGAGTCGCTCACACTGATGGCGGACCGCGACCCATTGGACCGGTACGTCGCGCGCGTTCGTCTAACGCGCGCTGGCCAACTTTTCGTCGTGCTTTCCGCAGGCAACATCGTCTTCCGTGGCCCGGCCGCCGGTACGCGTTACAGCTACAGAGTCATCGGAGGCGACTCATCAAGTAGCACCAACAGGCCACTCGATGCACGGGGTTCCGGACTGATGTTCGTCGCCCTGATCGCCCTAGCCGTGGTCGCCAGCCTTTGGCTCCGTCTCTGCAGGTTACGAGTCGTCTGAGCCGAGTCCAGGCTCTGTGGGTCCTGCGCTTAACGCCGCGCCTCGCGCGCTCTCGAACTGCTACGCGAGCGCTTCGGCGCTGGACCTCTACGTTCGAGGCGCGTTACTCCTGCCTCGAGGATGCCCTTGATGAATCTCTGGTAGGGCACTCCGGCCCGCCCGGCTTCGCGCTTCACACGCCCTAACAGGTCGGGAGGCATCCGGAGCGAGACAGCCACCGTTGATTGCCGAGCCGCGAACAGCTCATCGACGTGGGCATCGAACTCTTCATCGGACATCTCGTCGAACGGGTCGACCCAGCGGTGCGCGACCTTCATCGGTAGTACCTCCTCGCGGCTGCGCGTCCGGCCCGTCGAGCATGAACGGGGAAACGGCCATCGGGATGGTCGATCCAGACGACGACCAGAAGCCTGCCCTTTTGTGTGCGGCCGATCAAGGTGTGGTACTCCACATCTCGCCGGACCTCCGTCATCTCGACTCGTTCTGAGTCGTTCAGCGCCTCAGCTACCTCCGCGCGCACGATGCCGCGCTCCGGATGGTCTCGCTCCAGGTGACGGACGTTTGTGGCATCCCAGACCACTGGACGATCGTCCATTCGTTGCAGCTCAAGTATTGACGACCGGTGGCGAAATCGCAATACATTCCATCAATACATAAGGCAGGCGCCCGCAAGGCCCATTTCGCTGACCGAGCCCACTAGAGGCACCCAACAGACTTCTACCTCACAGACCTCTGCGGTAGGCGGGCGGACTTCTGCGCTGCATACGCCAAACGCCAGTGGAGCGCGTGGCGTGAGGTGATCGCGTGGTAGAGGTCTAATCGACCTCTGCCTTGGGGTGTCGGGATCTCGCGATTTGCTCGGTTCTGAGGCGACGGCGGGAATCGAACCCGCGATGAAGGTTTTGCGGGCCGCTGGCCCGATTCGAGAGCGGACACTTGAGAAAGCCAGGAAAATGATGAAACGTGTCCTCTGACTGACCACCTCCTGCAGCGCAGACTCTTTGCCTCGCGCTCCAAAAAAGCGCAATGGGCAAGAGGCGACGCGCTTGACGAGCGAGCCCGTATGGCCAAGCACGTACCTTCATGGGACCGTCGCCAGACCGCAAAGAAGAGCGCCGCGATCGAGGGGCCGCCCAGGTACCAAGCATGAGATTCATCGGTAAATCGCGCCGATCACAACGCTCGACGGTGCACGCTTGGTTACGGGTAATAGCGTCGAGAAGTTTCGATGTCGTTCGGGGCGGCAGCGCTCAGCTCTTGCGGCTTCGGTGAGCCGGAGCAGTGGCGGGCTGAGGCGGGAGCTCGCGCCCCTGGGCGCAACGCTCTTCACCGCGGGGATGATCGTCGGCACCGGGATTTTCGCCGCGTTCGGCGCGGCGACGAACGTCGCCGGAACGGGGATCCTTCTCGCGATCGCTCTTGGCGGCACGGTCGCGCTCGCGACCGGCATCAGCGCGGCGCAGCTGGGGGTGAACTTCCCGGAAGAAGGAGGCGCCTTCACTTGGGCGCGCGCCTTCGATCACGACACGATCGGCTTTATCGCCGGCTGCGGCTACCTCGGCAAGGCCCTCGTCTCAGTGAGCGTGGTCGCACTCGCGCTCACGACCTACCTCGGCCAGGTCATCGCGGGTCTGCCGGTGCACCTCGTCGCCTTCCTCGCCGTGCTCGCCATCACCGGCCTCAACGTCTTCGGCATCGAGCTCACCTCGAAGCTGGTGATCGGCTTGCTCACCGCCCTCGTCGGCCTACTCGCCGTCTACGCCGGTGGCGCGGCACAGGCGATCGACCCAGCACAGCTCGGCCCGCTCCTCGGCGACAAGGGAGTGCTCGGCGTGCTTGCCGGAGCGGCGATCTTCTTCTGGTCCTGGGACGGGTTCATGCGCACGGCGATCATGGCCAGCGAGATCAAGGATCCGAGGCGGACGATCCCGCTCAGCATCGTCGGCGGGGTCGCCATCGCCGCCGCGGTCTTCCTGCCTGTCGCGGCGATTACCCTGGGCGTCCTCGGCGCTGACGAGCTCGGTCGCGACGACACGCCGCTGCTCTCCGCGGCCAAGAGGGCGACGGATTGGCTCTTCTGGCCGGTCCTGGCGGCCGCGGTCGTCGCCGCGCTCGGGGACCTATTGGGCATCCTGCTGACAGCCTCGCGAGTTGCCCTCGCGATGGCGAAAGCTCGCGAGCTTCCGCGGTTTCTCGCTGCGGTGCACGAGCGGTTCCGGACGCCGCACCGCTCCGTGGCTGCGCTCGGCATCCTGAGCGCGGCATTGGTCCTCTTCTTCGACCTGCGCTCGCTCATCGAGGTGGCGAGCGCGTTCATGCTCGTGTGGTATCTCGTCACGCACTTTGCCGCGCTCCAGCTGCCAAAGACCAAGCGCATCGCTTCGCCGGTCTTCTCGTGGTACGGGATCGTTGCATGTGTTGGTCTCATCGTGTCGCTGCCGGCCGCCGCGCTGCTTACCGCAGCCGCAGCGCTCGCCGCGCTTACTGGGGCGCGCTGGATCGCTCGCCGGACCGTGATTGCTTGAACGGACTCGCGGCGGTCGTCGGCACCACGCGAGCTCGGACTTGGATATGGGCTACTGCACGTCGACCTCACCGATCATTCCGTCGCCTTCGTGTGGCACGCAGAAATACGGATAGCGCCCTGGCGCCGTGAAGGTGTACGAGAAGGTGCCGCCCGGACCGAGGAGCGAAGAGTGGAAGGACCCGTCGCGGGCGTTGACGTCGTGCACCTGCTGCCCGACGTTCCGCCAGGTCACCGTCGTACCCACCTTTACCGTTAGCAGCGCCGGGTCGAAGAAGTGCTCGGCCAGCGAGACGGTCGCGATCCGGTCGGGCAACGTCGCGCTCGGGCTGGCGCTCGCGGGAGACGGCGGCACGGTGGCCGAGCGCGAGGGCTCCGCGCTCGGGACTGCTGACGCGGCGTGAGCCGGACCTGTCGCCGCGCACGCTGGTGCGAGAAGAAGAGTGCCCGCCAGCGCGAGCGACCGGACCCGTCCCACGCGGGCATGGTACGAGGGGGCGTGGAGTGATAATCCGCTCGATCCCGAGATGAGTCGTCGCCGCTCGTCACGCGCGCATGGCGCCCTGGCCGCCCTTGTGCTTCTGGTCACCGGCTGCGCCGGACAACCAGCGGTCACGTACACATCTGCGGCTCCCAGCCCGAGCGCGGCTTCGAGGAACTTCGACCAGGAGACGACGGGCCGTCCGCCGGAGGGGTCAGAGGTCTTCAGTGGCGAGTGGGCCGTGCGAGCGGAGGCCGACGCCCCGAGCAAGCCGAACGCACTCTGTCAGATCGGCCGCGCGGAGTTCCCGGCGATCGCGCTCACGTCGACGGTCTACGGCGACCTCAGCATCACGGTCCGCTTCAAGCCGATCTCGGGCCGCGAGGACCAGGCGGCGGGGATCATCTTCCGCGTCCAGGACAAAGACAACTACTACATCCTTCGCGCCAACGCGCTCGAGGGGAACGTGAATCTCTACCTGTACGCGAACGGGCGACGGAGCGGCATCAAGGACGGCAGCGCGAAGGTCACCTCAGGACAGTGGCAGGAGCTCCGACTCGAGGCCTCCGGCGATCGTCTACGCGGCTTTCTCGGCGGCCAGCCCGTGGTCGAGGCAACCGACGCGACGTACAAGGCCGGGCGCGTGGGCCTGTGGACAAAAGCGGATTCGGTTACCTGCTTCGATGACATGGTCGTGAAACCGGGACTCTGACCGCGGGTTAGCCCGGGTTGCGGGTCAGAACAACAATCATGAAGTCAGCACAAGCGCTCATTTCCCCCATCATTGAGCCGGGGCGATTGGGCGACTTCCCTGTTTCCCGACGGGAACGGCTAAGGAACACTCCGATGAACACGTTCCTCGTCCCTGAGTCGCCCTCCGGGGATCGTCCCCGGCTCGAGGCGATCCGACCGGTAGGTCGGCAAGTACGAGGGGAGCGAACGCCAGGAGTTCCCGACCGCCGGTCTGCGCGAGATTCTCTACCGACCATCGACGTCCCGTGCCGGAAGTTAGTTTTCGCCCTTGGTCTTGCGTTGGCTCTGCGCTTTCGCTACTCCTTCGAGAGGAGTAGTCACGCTCGGGCTTGAGCGAATTACCGCGACGTTCGGGCCTTTTTGCATTGACCGAAATCAAGCCCAAATCAAGCCCCGTCAAGGACGTCCGATTCCCGCGGAAGGGTCGCGACGAACTCACCACAGTTGCCTTCGTCCGGCCATGCACTGAAGGCGGCTCCCGTTGACCGACAGAAGCATGGCCTGACTTCTTGATCGATAGCCTGGACAGGCTCGCCAAACCGCACAGAGGACGCCGCGTGTCTCATCGCATCGTGGGGCCGTCTCTGGAGTCGAGATGTGGATCCTGCCGAGAGACCCCTGCTAGTGCGTGCTGTCGATGCGGACGATCGCCGGGACCATCGAGGTGAGACTAATCGTGCCGAGAAACGCGCCTCGCGGATCGAACACGATCAGATTGCGGGTCGAATTGTCGACCGCATAGAGACGTAGGCCATCGGGGGACATCGCGAGAAGATCGAACAGGTATCCCGCGCGCCAGATGGTCTGGCGCGACGTGAGCGTCGCCGTGTCAATCGCGGAGATGCCGCTGTTGCCGGCGGCGTAAAGCGTCCGGCCATCGGGGGACAATGCCGCGCCGCCCATCATGAACCGCTTCGCATCGACGACCGGCAGGAGTAACTGCTGAATAGTCGCCAGCACACCATCCCCCCGGCGGCTTACTGGGATCGGAGATGACCGGCGCACCGCGAGCTGACGTACATCGATCTCGTTGACGACACCCATCGCCGGGTTCACCGCGTACAGGGTCGAGCCGTCGACGGTGAGCGCCACCGACCAGAGCTCTCCCCCCTCGGAGCCGGACTTGCCGGGAGTAGCGAGTGGGATCGGAACGACGCGCTTGTCCACGAGGTCCAACGCGACAACCACGGGCCCGCCAGTCGCCGCGCCGGCCGAGTCGACACGGAACATCCACCGACCGTCCGGCGTGAATACTCCCCCCGTACGGAAACCGTTTGCCGAGAGACCGGCTCGTGGCACATCGGCGAGTCCGCGCGAGGCAACGTCGAAGACGCGCGTCGTGATCGCGCCGTCGCCAAACTGGTCGACGAATACCGACCGCCCGTCGGGAGAGAGCCCGAGAACACCGTAGGTGGAGGGCGCGACGATCTCGGTCGATACGGTAACCGCGCCCGAGATCACGTCGACCACGGCGAGCCGGGTGACCCAGCCCTTTTCATTCTTGTAGGGCGTATTCGTAAGCACGAGGTGCCGGTTGTCAGCCGAGATCATCTCGCCGGTGAGCTGATACAGCGACCCCGTGAAGAGCGGGGACCTCAGATCGCCATCGACGGTGAACGTCAGCAGGTCGTGGCCGCTCGCGAGTTCGGTGACGTGAACGACGGTCCGCGTCGCCCCATTTACTGACTCGGTCGAGTAAAGCCTCGAGCGGTCTCTTGAGATCGCGCCGTCCGGCATCGTGCGCAAAGTCGCACCGGTGCGACCGTCGATCACGAGAACTGAGGCCTGCTCCGAACCGCCGATCGAGCGGACGTAGAGAACATCGTTTGCTGCGGTGTTCGGAGCTCCCGGGGTAACGGTCGTCGTCGGGGTCTCGCTTGGCCGCGGTGCCGCGACCTGCGCGCTACAGCCAGCGACCAGGAAAGCGAGCGCGAGCACGATCACGCGCTTTGCGCGGGTTCCCACTGGCTCCAATACATCGGAGGCCGGCGCGGGGTTCCCCGTCTCGCCGAGCCCATGACAACACGAGCCACGGGCCGCTTTACGCACGCGGTCGCTTGCCGAAACGTCTCGAGTCCCAAGCCGGACCCGAACCTTTGAGGCCGCTGGCGGATAGTGACTGCGATGCCGCAAGGCGCCGGGCCGCCGACCGACGAAAGGCACGCAATCGAGCGGCTTCGGCGTGGCGACATCGGCGGGCTCGAAACACTCGTGGGTCAGTACCAGCTGCAAGCGACGCGAGCGGCGTATCTGATCGTTCGCGACCGTCAGCTGGCGGAGGACATCGTGTGCGACGCCTTCTTGCGCTGTTACGAGAGGATCCAGCAATTCCACGCCGAGCGCCCTTTCGCCCCATGGTTCCTGCGAGCGGTCGTGAACGACGCGTTGAAGGCGGCGGACCGGCGCGCGCGTCAGGTGTCGTTGAACAGCCATTGGACGCCCAACGGTCCCACTTTTGGGGAACTCCTCACGAGTCCCGACCCGGAACCCGACGCCCAGGCCGAGTTCGCAGAGCTGCGCCATCAGGTCCAGGACGCCATCGAAAGTCTGACGCCGCGGCAGCGCTCGGCTGTCGTCCTTCATTACTTCGTCGGCCTCAGCGGGCCAGAGATCGCCGATGAGTTGTCGAGCCCTCTTGGGACGGTGAAGCGGCGCCTTCACGACGGTCGATCGCGCCTGCGCGCGCTGCTCACTGGTACGCGCTGAGAAAGGAAGTGGTCCCGTGATGGCACATCGATCGAGGCTCATTCGTGAAGTCCTTGAGGCAGAAGCGAATGAGGCGGTCCCGGCCGACATGGATCTCTGGCCTGCCATCCGCGCCGCCGTCGCGTCGCCGCGCCTCAGTAGAAGAACGTTCATTATCGGCCCACTTCGCGTTAGCCGCCGTGCGACGCTCCGCATCGGCGCAGCTGTGGTTCTCGCGGCCATCATCCTCGTGGCCGGATTGCCCTGGCTAGGTCGGGACCAGGGAGCGGCCGGAGCGGCGACTGTCTTGAACGATCTCGCCAGGGCTGCGGTCCTGCAGCCAGCCCCGGTGCCCGCCACTACGCCCGGTTACCGCTACACGAAGACCGACTCGATGTATCTGAGCATGATGGGCGCGCAAGGCGGCGAGTTGATCGCTGCGCTGGTTCCGAAGATGAGGACTATGTGGATCGCGCCAGATGGCTCCGGCCGAATCCGAGAGACCGCTGGTGAGATGGTCTTCCTCAGCGAGCGCTCACGCGCTGCGTGGCTGGCGGCTGGCTCCCCTCCCCTTGGACGGGCAATAAACCAAGACTTCGGCGCGCAGGGGCTGAGCTTCGAAGACCTATCGCGGCTCCCGACCGATCCGAGTGCGCTCGCGACTGTGATTCGTGAACGCGCACAGCGCGCGGACCCACCCCTCTACGACGAGATGTTCGTCGTCATTGGCGATCTTCTGAGGGAACAGACCGCTCCGCCCCAGGTGAGAGCAGCCCTTTACAAGGTCGCGGCGGGCATCCCCGGTGTCGAACTGGTCGGTCAGGTGCACGATCGCGCGGGCCGGCAGGGTGTCGCAGTGGCGAAGACGTCCACATACACGGGGGTGAAGAGGCGACACGTTTTGATATTCGATGCCCGAACATCAGCGCTCCTCGCCGAGGAGGATGTGATCCTCGAGTCGGTGAGCTGGATCGACGCCAAGCCTCCAGTCGTGATCGGGTATGCGACTTACCTGGAGTCGGGGATCGTCGAGAGCTTACCGCGCGACTAGGCGCGAATTCACAGTCAGCCCACGCGGAGGTCGCATCTACCTAGCGCTGCGCTGTCGTGAAGCCAGCCCGCGTAGACCTTTGTCCTCCAGACCCTTGCCTTTGGGGGGCGGACCCGTGTCTCGGCAACAAAGTTTCTTCGGTAACACGATTCGCTGCCACGGCAAAGGTCCGCAGAATCTATGACTTGCAGCCTCGCGGGACCGCGATTTCCTCGAATCTGAGGCGACGGCGGGAATCGAACCCGCGATGAAGGTTTTGCAGACCTCTGCCTTACCACTTGGCTACGTCGCCTGGGAGCCACAGGAGCGAGCTTGCTCGCTCAGTGTGGCGACGACGGCGACGAGGCGCGAAGCGCCGTACGTCGCCGCTTAGTACGAAAGTCTAACGATTCGAGGGCGCTAACACTCTTCTGACAATCAGTACACCGATCCAATACGGTCGGGGGAACCTCAACTCCCTCAGGCGCGATATACCAAGCGCATGAACGAGCAGCCGACGACCGCGAAGCCCGCCAAGACCCTCCGAAAGACACCTCTGGGCATCCGCCGCCGGCACGTCCTCGTCGGCGCGGGCGCCGCGGCCGGCGGGCTCGCGATCACGCGAGCGCTGGGACTCCACCACCTCGGCGACCTCCCGACGATCGCTCTGCCCGGTCAGACGCAGTCGCCGGCCCCAACCGGCGTCGATTGGGTCTCGCCGCTCGACAAGCCGGAGGCGCAGGTCGCGCATCTCCTGCGTCGCGCGACGTTCGGTGCCACCCCGAGCGAGTACGAGCAGTCAGTCAAGGACGGATTCAAGAAGACCGTCGACCGGCTCATCGAGACGCCCATCGCCGAGCCTCCGCCGCTTGCCGGCGCGGACGACGCGACGCAAGAGAAGCCGATCAGGCCTCAGGAGCTGATCAGCTGGTGGCTCGACTGGATGCTGCGATCGCCCACGCCGTTCGGCGAGCGCATGACCTTCTTCTGGCACGGCCACTTCACCAGCGACTTCCGCAAGGTGAATCTTCAGACGCCGTACATCTACTGGCAGAACCTGACCTGGCGGCGGATGGCGCTCGGCAACTTCTACGGCATGCTCTATCAGGTCACGATCGATCCGGGCATGCTCCGCTACCTCGACCTGGGCACGTCAACCGGTCGCGCGCCGAACGAGAACTACAGCCGTGAGCTCATGGAGCTCTTCACCATGGGCGTCGGCACCTTCACCGAGGACGACGTCCGCAACGGCGCGAAGGCGCTTGCCGGATGGCGCGAGCCGCTCACGCAGGCGATGTACGACGCGCAGGTTAAGCGTGCGATGGAGCAGGGCCGCCAAGTACCAAAGAACCTGAAGGTCGACGACGTCAAGACCGGGGTCTTCGAGCAGCAGCGCGCGTACGTCGGCGGCGTGAAGTTCCTCGGACTGGTCAAGCAGTGGGACACCAAGGGCGTTCTCGAGCAGATCCTCGCGCAGGACGCCGTCGCGCCGTTCATCGTGACGAAGATCCTCCGCGAGTTCGTCACCGACCAGCCGTCCGACGCCTATGTGAAGCGCCTCGCCGACGGCTTCCGCAAGTCCCGGTACGACGTGAAGAGCCTCATGCGCGACGTCTTCATGAGCCCCGAGTTCCTCGCGCCGGCGAGCTACCGCGCGCTCGTGAAGAGCCCGACGGAGCTCATGGTGCACATGGCCCGCGCGCTCGAGACGCCGGCGCTCGCGAAAGCCATCGGCGTCGCCGGCCAGGGCATGGGTCAGCTGCTCTTCGATCCGCCCGAGGTCGGCGGCTGGCCATCGAACGCCAGCTGGATCTCGAGCAACAACGTGCTCGAGCGGGTGAACTTCGCGCAGGTGACGCTCACCGGGATGCCGAAGATCCCGCCGTTCAAGGACGCGCACGTGACGCATCTCGATGGCGTCGTGAGCCCGGCGACCGCGCAGCTCCTCAACTCGTCTCCAGACGATGCGACGCGCTGGCTGATCCTCCTCGCCTCGCCGGAATTTCAGCTGAAATAGGTGCAGCGATGAAAGAGCTCGGAGGCACGAACGGACTTTCGCGCAGGGACTTCCTGCGGAATGGACTCGTCTTCGGCGTCGGCGCGCAGGCGCTCGCCTCGGGCTACGCCGCCGTGCCCGACGTCTTCGCGCGCGCCGTACTGTCGGCGAAGTCGGCGCAGGTCCAGAACGACAAGGTGCTCGTGATGATCCAGCTCGGCGGCGGGAACGACGGCCTACAGACGGTCATCCCGATCGGGAGCTCCCAGTACCGCGACTTCCGTCCGCAGCTCTCCGCCGCGGCGGCGAAGGCACAGCCCATCAATAAGGACATCGGCCTGCACGAGAACCTCAAGGGGCTCAAGAAGCTCTACGACGAGGGGAAGGTGGCGATCGTCCAGGGCGTCGGTTACCCAAAGCCCTCGTTCTCGCACTTCGACTCGATCCGCGTCTGGGAAACCGCCGACCCGGACCGCCGCCAGCAGGACGGCTGGCTCGGCGCGGCGATCGCCAAGAACTACGACTCGCTCGGCCACCCACTCGTTGGCTGCGCCTGCGGGACGACGAGCGTGCCCGGCATGCTTCGCGACCTGCAGGCCACGCTCACCGTCGTCGACGACGCGAAGACGTTCGGCTTCCAGGGCGGCCAGAACGTCGAGAACGTGATGGGTACGCTCTACAAGAGCACGCCGGGCATCTACGGCGCGCTCTTCGACACCGCGATGACCACGGCGCGCGACACCGTCGCGCAACTGCGGACATCCGCTGCGAAGTACACGCCGAAGGGCAACTACAGCGACAAGGTCAATCTCGTGTACTCGAGCAAGAACCAGCTCGCGGCGGCGCTCCAGCTTGCCGCGGAGCTCATCGTCACCGGCACAGGGGTGAAGGTCCTCCACGTAACGCTCGGCGGCTTCGACACGCACTACACCGAGCTCAACAGGCACGACTCGCTTATGAACTACCTCGACGCGGCGATCAGCGCGTTCCAGGACGACCTCTCCGGGTACGGCATGGCCGACCGCGTGATGATCGCGACGTGGTCCGAGTTCGGCCGCCGGCCGAAGGAGAACGCGAGCGGCGGCACCGACCACGGGACCGCCTCGCCGGTCTTCCTCATCGGCGAGGGCGTGAAGGGGGGCGTCTACGGCGAGACGCCAAACCTCGCGAAGCTCGACCAGGGCGGGAACCTCAGCTACTCGGTCGACTTCCGCGCCGTGTACCAGGAGATCCTGACCTCGCACCTCGCCGTCGACGCCAAGGAGCTCCTCGGCCAGAGCTTCGACCGCGTGCCGTTCGTGAAGACGCAGGCCTAGCGCACATGTCCGCCTTCGCGCTCAAGCTCGGGTCGCTCATCACAACGCTGCTCGTGCTCGCGGCCTCCTACGCCTACACCACCGCGCACGCGAAGAACGTGGCCGCGCCGCTGCAGCCCCCGGTCGCGGCCGAGACCCCAGGGGGTCCGAGGGGGACCGCGTACCCCTCGCCTCTTCCATCGCTTGTGGGGACGCGACGCGGAAATCCGCCACGACCAACTTCGTCGCCCGCGCCGCTCATCAACCTGCTACCCGGCGTTCACGCCACAGCGCTGCCGCAGGTGACGTTCACGCACGTTTCGTAGCGGGATTCAGCGCACCCCGAATTCGCGGAGCAAGAGCCGGCCGTAGCGCTCGGCCACGGCCTCGTTGAAGTACGACCCGTGCCGCCGCCGCTGCACGTGGTGGCCGAGCTCGTGCGCGAAGCTCGAGAGCGGATCCTCGCGATCGTCGCGGAGCTGGTCGGCGTCGAAGTCCGCGGCCTGACACGTGCAGGGCACCCACACCCGAATGAGGCCGGGCTCATAGTCGGCGAGCACGATGCCGTCCTGCACACCCGTCCGCTCGGCCTTCCGCTGGGCGCCGCCGGGGCGGCCGCCTACGCCGTAGCCATAGACCGCGAGCGTTCCCTTGAAGCCCGCGCGCCGGGCGAGGCGCTGCCAAAAACGGGCGCTCCCGGGAAGACGCTCCTTGCCGCAATACCTCGAGATGCGCACGATGCACCCGTGAAGCACGCCCCGTACCGATGTCGGCGGAACGGGCCTCCCGCGATGGCGGATTGGCGCTCGGTCGGCCGGCTAAGGAGAATGCCGCCGTGATACCCGTCGGCGACCAGGACACCTCCGGCCGGACGGGCATCCCCTACGTCAACATCGCGATCATCGCGATCAACGTGCTCGTCTTCCTCTACCAGCTGACGAGTCCGGATTTCACCAACGGCTATAGCACCGTCCCGGCGGAGATCACGCGCGGCGTCGACATCGTGGGACCACAGACGCTGCACCTACCGGATGGCTCGACCGCGCAGATCGACGAAGCGCCGGGGCCGAATCCGCTCTGGCTGACCCTCTTCACGTCGATGTTCATGCACGGAGGCTGGCTGCACATCGGCGGCAACATGCTTTTCCTCTTCATCTTCGGCGACAACATCGAGCGAGCTTTCGGCTCGATCAAGTACCTCGTCTTCTATCTGGTGTGCGGGATCATCGCGGGCCTGGCGCACGTCGCGAGCCAGCCGGATTCGATCATCCCGAGTCTCGGCGCGTCCGGGGCGATCAGCGGGGTGCTCGCGTCGTACCTCGTGCTCTTCCCGCAGAATCAGGTTCGCGTGCTTTTCACGCTGGGGTACTTCTTCACATTTCGGACGGTGCCGGCCATCTTCATGATCGGCATCTGGGCGCTCCTCCAGTTCGTCAACGGGCTGGGCGCGATCGCGGTGAGCGATCAGACGACCGGTGTCGCGTACTGGGCGCACATCGGGGGATTCATCGCCGGATTCGTGATCACGCTCCTGGCGCGGCCCTTCCTGAACACCGGGAGCAGCCCGCCGCCACAGTACGCGACCTAGCCGCTAGAGAATTCGGGCGAGCCGCTCCACGTCTTCGGCGACGGCGCCCTGGCCATCCAGGCGGTATGCGGTACCCAGGAGCTGGCACTTCTCGCGCGCGGTCTCACGTCGGCCGAGCTCGCAGTTCACTTCGATGAGCAGGCGCTGCGCCTCGCGGTCCGCGAACCCTGCGCCGATGAAATCGAGCAGGACGTCCGACGCCGCGTGCAGCTTGTGCAGTGCCATGAGCTTGCGCGCCGCGTCGAGCGCGGCCTCGGGAGCCCGAGGGTCGTGAGCGCCGATGAGGATCGTCGCGCGAACGTCGGCCACCGCGGCATCCTCGGCGACGTTCCCACGCGCCTTTAGGCGACCGAGCTCCGTCTCGACGTCGACCGGCGGCATCGCCAGCCGCCTCGGCTTCTGTGCTGTGGCGGGCTGGACTGCCGGCTTGCCGTTCATACCTGCGCGCGCGAGCAGTTCAGCAGGGTCAACGAGGTCCGAGTGCTCCGCGTGGGTCATGGTCTTGGCGTTCTTCAGCACGACCGCCGAGCTCGCCTGGGCCTGGGGGTGAGTGCGGGCTTGCACGGCCGCAGCCAGCGCCGACCTGTGCTGCGCCTCGACCGCTGCCTCCCGCGACAGCGACGAGACAGGTGCAGCAACGGTGGGGGTGGTGGGGATGGTCGGCGCCGGCGCGGCCGGCTTCGCAGCGGGGGCTGCGGTAATCGCCGCGGGCGCGGGGGGGACCGGCCGCGGCGTTGCGGGCGTGGAAGGTGTGGCCGCGACGCGAGCGGGCGGAGGCGGCGTCGGCATCGCCTCGCCCTGCGCCGCGGCCACACGGTCCGCGATCGCGAGAAGCTTCGGGAGGTCGCCAAGGGTCTCGCGTCCGTACGCGAGCTCGAGCCAGGCGCGTCGCGTGTCGCGCTCGCGCAGCGCGACATCGATGAAGCGCCCGTACTCCTCGCAGGCACTGATGAGATCGCCCTGGTTGGCGAGGGCCGCGGCGAGGCGCCGGTGGGCCGCCAGGTCCCGCGGGGCGATCTCCACGGCGACGCCGAGGAGCGCGATCGCGCTCACGCGGTCGCCCTTCCTCGCGAAGGCGCCGGCACCCTCGCGGAGGACGCTCAACGCCGCGTCGAAGTCCTCAAGCGATTGAAGCGTGCGCGCGAGGCCCCCGATCGCGTCGACGTCGCCGTATTTCCTGATGAGCTCGCGGTAGGCCGCCTCTGCCTGACGCAAGTGCCCGCTGACAAACAGGTTCGCCGCCGCCTCGCTCGCCAGACGATGGTCGCCCGCGACCCGCGGCTGGCCGAGACGTCCGCCGCGTTTGGCGAGCGCCTGCGCGAACTCGCCGGCCTTCTTGTTGTCCATGACCTTCGCGGCGGCCTGCCGAGCGCGCTCCGCGAGCGGTAGAACGTGAGCGGCGTCGACCGTATTCGCGGTGACGCCCAGCGCGTGCAGCTCGCGCGAAAGGAAGGCGGGCGCGGCCGGCCCGAGGTATTCCTTCGCCACGCCGAGGAGCTCCAGCGCCAGCGCGTTCACGCTATTCCTCTCCGCCGGCGCCGGGCTGATCGGACAGCGCATAGAAGCGGAGTGCGTTCAGCATGCGATCGAACGCCGAGGCGACCTCGTGCGTGATGTCATCGCCGCTACGCGTGTCGAACCGCGCCTCGCGCAGATCGATGTCCCCGGTCGACACCTGCGTCGCCTCGCCGACGAGCCGGCGGAGCGGCCCGACGAGGGAGCGTGTGAGGACGACGCCGATGACGAACGAGAGGAGAACGCCCATGACGAGCATGAGCGCCGCGTCGAAGGTCGCGTTGTCCGCCGCCTTCGTGTAGGTCGTGAGCGGTACGGCGAGGACGTACCCCCAGGGCTTGGTGACGAGCCGCGTCACGACGCCCCGCTGCTCATCGGAACCTGCACCGAACGCGAACGTCGCGCCGCCGCTCGCGCCCTTGGGGAGCGCGTCGAGCGCGGTCTTGAGCGTCGGCAGGGGGTCGATGACCAGCTGGTCCGGCGTCTTTTGGCCAAAGCGCTTGTCGGCGACGAGCTTCTTGACGGTGTCGGCTTCGATCGGCGCGATCGGCTTGTAGATCAACGATTCGGCCTGGTCGCGGTGGCCCTTAGTCTCGGACACGGCGAGGCGGATGCCGTAGTCGTCGACCAGGAAGGAGTGCGCACCGATGCCGACCGAACCGGTGTCGCCTTCGACGATGTCCCAGATCGCGGCGAGGTTCACGCGCGTGCGGACCGCGGCGAGGACGACCCCATTGGCGACGATCGGCGACGAGAAGAAGAGGGCGGGCTTGTTTGTGATGACCGAGTAGGAGGGATCGCTTACATAGGACGAGCCCTTCATGGCGGTGAGGAAATACTCGCGGAAGGCGACACTCGTCCCCTCATCGGTCTGGATCGATGCGGCGGTGATCGTCCCCTTCGGGTCGACGACCGCGACGGATTCGTATTCCGGCGACCGGGCCGCCGCGGCGCCGAGCGCGGTCCGTGCGGCGACGCGGGCACCTTGGTCGGCGAAGTTCTGTGCATACCGGACGATGTCGGGCAGCTTCGCGACCAGGACGATGTCGCCGAGCCGGCTCTGGAGATAGGCGTCGATGGCGTTGGCGGTCGAGATCGAGCGCTGCTTGATGTTCGTGACACCCAGGCTCGTGAGGTCGGTTCGGGTGCCCTGGATCGAGATAAAGGAGACGAGCGCGATCGGCGCGACGCCCACGATGAGCAGCGCCGTCAAGACCTTCTGCCAAAAACGAATGCGAGGCCGACGCATACGCTCCCCTGCGTCGCGCGCCCATCTCGTCCTCACCACGCGCGACTAGAGCGCATCGTCGGCGCCCTGCGGCATCAGGCCTAGTCATGGAGCAGGTGCGCGGTCGTACCTGAAAGGTCCTAGTACCGAGAACTCGGGGCTCTGCCCCGGGCCCCCGCGTGAGGCCGCCTCGAACCCCCAAACCGAGCCCCGGCCGCCGGGAAAGGGCTAAAGTTGCCGGAACATTACGGAACGTGCCTCACGCACGTGGAGGACAAGTGGCCACAGGGACGATCAAGAAGCTCGTCGGCGACCGGGGCTTCGGCTTTATCCAGACAGAAGACGGCTCGGACATCTTCTTCCACCGGTCGCAGGTGGAAGGCGACGCATTTGACACACTCCGCGAGGGGCAGTCGGTGTCCTACGAGAAGGGGATGGATCCCCGCCGCGGCAAGCCGCAAGCGGAGAAGGTGACTCCGGCCTAAGTCCTCGCCGACAGGCTGCGCAGCCCGCTGCGCCGCGCGTCGCGGAGAAGACCACGGAGCAGACGCTTCGACGTCTCCAGCTGCTCGCGATCGGAGGCGGTCAGGCCGGCGCGTTCCGGGTCTGGTCGCCACCAGCACTCGAATCCCCAGAGGCGCTCGTCGCCGATCCGCAGCCGTGGGACGCCGTTGCCCGCGCGGCGAAGCTCGCCTGACTCGAAGTCGAAAAATCCCTCGAAGAGCGCCGCCGCTCCGGTGCGATCAGGTTCACCTTCACGGCAGTCGAGGAGGATCAGGCACGCCGCTCCGGGTCGAAGCTCGTCGCGAGGGCGCGCCGGCCGACGGTCGCGCGGACGCTGCAGTCGGCGGTCGGGACGTTGTTGAGATGCGCGGGGCCCGGGGGGCAGAGCCCCCCGACTGGCCTCGGTCGGTCGCGGCTGGGCCCGGGGCCGACGCGATCGGACGCGGCGACGGCGCGGGCGCTCTTGCACACGATCGAGTCTACGGTCGAGGGGGCAAGCCCCTCGGACCCCCGCCCTACCATTTGGAGTGAGATGCGCGACGTGCATGACGTCTTCGACGAGTTCAAGCATCAGCTTCCCGACATCGATCCCGACGAGACGCAGGAGTGGATCGAATCGCTTGATGCGCTCGTCAGGCAATCGGGCGCCGACCGTGCGCGCTTCGTCCTCTACAAGCTCCTGAAGCGGGCGCGAATGCTCCACATCGGCCTCCCTCCCCTCACCCAGACCCGCTACATCAACACGATCTCGCCCGAGCAGGAGCCGTACTTTCCGGGCGATGAGGCGATGGAGCTAAGGATCCGCCGGCTCATCCGCTGGAACGCGGTCGCGATGGTCGTCCGCGCGAACCACCACTACGAGGGCATTGGCGGTCACCTCGCGACCTATGCCTCCGCGGCGAGCCTCTACGAGGTGGGCTTCAACCACTTCTTCCGCGGCAAAGATGACGGCGCCGCCGGAGATCAGATCTTCTTCCAGGGGCACGCCGCACCGGGGATCTACGCGCGGGCGTTCGTCGAGGGGCGCCTCACCGAGTCACAGCTCGACCACTTTCGCCGCGAGGTCGTTCCCGGCGAGGGGCTCTCGAGCTACCCGCACCCGCGGCTCATGCCGGAGTTCTGGGAGTTCCCGACTGTTTCGATGGGCCTTGGTCCGCTCGCGGCGATCTACCAGGCGCGCTTCAACCGCTACCTGCAGCACCGCGGCATCAAGGACACGTCCGCATCGCGCGTGTGGGCGTTCGTCGGCGACGGCGAGTGCGACGAGCCCGAGGCGCTTGGGGCGCTGCACGTCGCGGCCCGCGAGGGACTCGACAACCTCACGTTCGTCGTGAACTGCAACCTGCAGCGCCTCGACGGACCGGTTCGCGGCAACGGAAAGATCATCCAGGAGCTCGAATCGGTCTTCCGCGGGTCGGGCTGGAACGTCATCAAGGTGCTCTGGGCGCGGGAGTGGGACGATCTCCTTGCGCGCGACGTCGACGGCGTGCTCGTGAACAAAATGGCCGAGACGACCGACGGCGAATCGCAGCGCATGACGATCGCCGACGGGGCATACATCCGCGAGCACTTCTTCGGGCCGGATCCGCGGCTCCGCAAGCTCGTCGAGCACCTCTCCGACGATCAGCTGCGCGGCTTGCGGCGCGGCGGCCACGACTACCGCAAGGTCTACGCGGCCTACCACGCTGCGGTCCAGCACACCGGCGCGCCCACGGCGGTGCTCGCGCAGACGGTCAAGGGATGGGCCTTGGGGCCGTCGGTGGAAGCGAGGAACATCACGCACCAGGCCAAGAAGATGAGCGTCGAGGAGCTCAAGATCTTCCGCGACCGGCTCGAGCTTCCGATCTCCGACGACAAGCTCGCGGACGATCCGCCCTACTACCACCCGGGGCCGGAGAGCCCCGAGGTCCGCTACATGATCGAGCGCCGGCGTGCACTCGGCGGCTTCGCTCCGCGTCGTGTGGTCCGGGCCAAGCCGGCGCAGCTACCGGACGATTCCGTCTTCGCGGAGTTCCCCAAGGGCTCGGGCACCGCGGCCGCCTCGACCACGATGGCGTTCACGCGTCTGCTGCGGAACCTGCTGCGCGACAAGAACATCGGCAAGCGCGTCGTGCCGATCATCCCCGACGAGGCGCGCACGTTCGGCATGGACCCCCTCTTTAAAGAGGTTGGGATCTACTCGCCGCTGGGACAACGCTACGAGCCCGTCGACGCGGAAACGCTCATGCCGTATCGCGAGGCCCTCGACGGGCAAGTGCTCGAGGAAGGCATCACCGAGTCGGGTTCGATGGCCTCGTTCACCGCGGCGGGCACGAGCTACGCGACGCACGGCGAACCGATGCTCCCCTTCTACGTTTTCTACTCGATGTTCGGATTGCAGCGCACCGGCGATCAGATCTGGGCCTTCGGCGACGCGCGCGGGCGAGGGTTCCTCTGCGGCGCGACCGCGGGGCGAACGACGCTCAACGGCGAAGGGCTCCAGCACGAGGACGGGCACAGCCATTTGCTCGCGACCGCCCTGCCGAACGTCCGCGCCTACGACCCGGCCTTCGCGTACGAGACCGCGGTCATCGTGCGTGACGGCATCAAGCGGATGCTCGGCGACGGCGAGGACATCTTCTACTACCTCACCCTCTACAACGAGAACTACCCGCAGCCGGCGATGCCCGCGGGCGTCGAAGACGGGATCGTCCGCGGGATCTACCTGTTCAAACCGGGCGAGGAGGGACGGCGACGACGCGTGACGCTCCTCGGCTCGGGCGCGATCATGCGCCAGGTCCTCCGTGCGCAGGAGCTGCTTCAGGAGCGGTATGACGTGAGCGCGGACGTCTACAGCGTGACGAGCTTCCAGCAGCTACGGAACGAGGCGCTCGAGGCCGAGCGCTGGAGCCGTCTGCACCCGGAGGCGGAGCCGCGGATTCCACTGATCACCGCGGTGCTCGGCGGGCATTCCCCGATCGTCGCGGCGTCCGACTGGCTGAAGGCCGTGCCCGATCAGGTCTCGCGGTGGGTCGGCAGCCCGTTCGTTCCGCTCGGGACCGACGGCTTCGGGCGCAGCGACACACGCGAGGCGCTGCGCCGGCACTTCGAGATCGACGCCGAGAGCATCGCCACTGCTTCGCTACATGCGCTCGCCCTCTGCGAGCAGTACGGTCCCGCAGATGTCGCGAAGGCCATGGCGGAGCTCGGGATCGATCCTGCAAAGCCAGAACCCCGGACGGCATAGCGTCACGCACTTGGGCGCGGCGGCGATCGTCGCCCTGCTGATCGGCTGGCTGCCGTTTCCCGCGAGTGCCTCCACCCTCGCAACGAGACCCGCCGCCGCCGACTGCGTCCCGAGCGTCGGCCCGGGCATCCCTCCACCGGCAAACATCCCTTCGGGCCTTCCGGGATTCCATGCGGCGTGGTATGGGCAGAGCGGCTATCCCACGCTCTGCCCGGGCGGTCGTTCGACGGCGACCGTCGCCTACTACAACAGCGGCACGCGCGGCTGGACTTCGGGAAAGATCGGGGAGGTCGCGTACCTCGGGACATGGGAGCCTGATCCCGGACAGGACCGCGCGAGCCCGCTCGGCGGCGACGGAACGCAGGGCTCTCCCGCGACGGGATGGCCGCGCTACAACCGCGTCGCCCTTCAGCCCGCGGCATGGGTCGGGCCGAATCAGGTCGCATGGTTCCAGTTCGCGGTGATCGCGCCGCAGGTTCCCGGCACATACCGGCTCTCGATCCGACCACTCATCGAAGGCGCGCAATGGATGGAGGACTACGGCGTTTTCTGGTATGTCACGGTCGCCGGCACCGCCCCAGTTGGAGCGCTTGCGCCGCTTCCTGCGAAGTGGCCGAGCCGCGCGCTCGAGATAGGGATGACCGACGGGGCCAACGGAGCGGCGGCGCTCCGCGCGACCGCGCCGTTCGCGTTCCGCTATCAGTACCTCGCCGGCGGCGTGAACACCGGCAAGGGCTGGTCAACCTGGGACGCCGACGCGCAGTTCCCGGTGCTCTATATAAAGGAGTCTGCGAGCAACCGGATCACGCCGGTTTTGACCTATTACATGGTCCGCCACTCGGCCCCGGGGAACGCCATGGAGGAGAGCGCAGGCGATCTCGCGAATCTCGCGAACGCCTCGACCATGGCCGGGGTCTTCGCCGATCTCAAGCTCTTCTTCCAGCGGGCCGGCACGCAGAGCGCGACCACTGTCGTCCTGCACGTCGAGCCGGACCTCTGGGGGTTCATGCAGCATCAGAACGGCGACGATCCGGCAGCCACCCTGGTGCAGGTCGCCGCCACCGGGATGGGCGACCTCGTGGGTCTTCCGGATAACGCGTCCGGCTTCGCTCGGGCGATTGTGAAGCTTCGGGACACCTACGCGCCGAACGTCCTCCTGGCATATCAGCTCTCGCTGTGGGGCACGACGGTGGACCCCGTCGTCCAGGATCCGACCGACCCGCAGATCGACGCGCTCGCGGCCCGATCGGCGAGCTTCTTCAATTCGCTTCACGCGAGCTTCGATCTCTCGTTCGCCGAGTTCGCCGACCGCGACGCCGCGCGCTCCCGCGCGGAGGGGAGCGGCCTAAACGACCCGTGGTGGTACCCGGACGACTTCGCGCGAAACGTTCGCTATCTGGCGCGCTTCTCGACGCTCACGCAGAAGAGGATCGTCATGTGGCAGATCCCGCTCGGCAACACGAAGATGCGCGCCGAGAGCAACAGCTGGAACCACTACCAGGACAACAAGGTTGAGTGGCTCTTCGATGACCCGGGTCGCGCGAATTTGAGCGCCTATGCACGCGCCGGCGTGATCGCGTTCCTCTTCGGGCGCGGCGGAGACGGGAGTACCTGCGCCTGCGATGCCGCGGGCGATGGCGTCACGAATCCGGCGCCGATCAACGGCAACGCACGCGATTCGCTGAGCGCGGACGACGACGGTGGCTACTTCCGCGAGCGCGCCGCGGCGTACTACGCCGCGACCCCGATGCCTTTGCCCTAATTCAGCACACGCACCGGGAGGGGGTGCTCGCCGGCGGGATCCACACGGAAAGCCCGGCCGTCCTGGCGGGCGCTCACGATCTCGACCAGCCGCTCGTCCTCGTAGCGCGCCGCGACCCCATCCTCCAGGGCGATCCCGGGCGCCAGACCTGACGCGATCTCGCGCGCGTACACCGGACGCCGCCGCTCCTCGGAGTCGTAGTGGGGGCAGGCGCTTCCGGCGATGAGCCCGAGGCCGTCGCGGAGCGGGCCGAGCGCGGGCGTGAACGAATCCGTGATCCCGGCCTCGAACCAGCAGATGCATCCGGCCGACCAGCCCGTGAGCAGCGTCCCGCCCGCGTAGGCCTTGCGCAGCGCGGCTTCGACGCCGTGTAAGCGCCAGATCGCGAGCATGTTGGCCGTATTCCCGCCGCCCACCATGACCACGTCCTGGGCTCGGACGAGGCCCTCGACGTCGGCGACGGTTCGCTCGAACAGGGCGAGATGCGACGGCATGCACTCCACGCCCGCGAGCTGCTGGTAGAAGGTAAGCAGATACGCGGGGTTATCGCCCGAGGCGGTCGGAAGGAAGAGGATCTTCGGCTGTGAGCGTCCGGTGAATCCCAGCAGGTAGCGCGTCAGCGCGGGGTGGAAGAGCTGCTGGCCGCCGCAGGCGATGATCCGCCTCGTCATCCGCTGCAGTCTGCCCGACCATCGCTCGGCCGGGTCGATACGGAAAGGGCTCGGCCGCGCTGGATCTTCGCCGCCGGGCCGATCGAGGACACGCTACCGGCGGACCGTCACGTTGCGGCAGGCCTTTCACCCTCGACCAGGGCCGCGTGCCCGTGCTTCATATAGAGCCCCGGTTGGTTCCGCGAGATCCGGCCGGCGCGTTCCGGGAGATTGGTAACGGGTCTGTCTTACCAGACGGCGTGCGCGCCTACGGCCGATCGGTGTCAGGCGTCCGAGCTCGTCGTATTCGTACGCGCCATCCACGGCAGGATCGCGGCGCCCGCGATCGGTCTGCCGAGCGCCGTGCCCTGGGCCAGGTCGCAGCCCAGACCTGCGAGCACCTCGAGAGTCGCGGTGTCCTCGATACCGTTCGCGACTACCTGCATCCCGAGTGAATGTCCGATCTCGACAGCGATCCGGACGATACGCCGGTTCTCCGGGTCCGCGATCAGACGCCGCACCAGGGATCGATCGATCTTCACGATCTCCGCGGAGAGGCGCTGCAGGACTGACAGCGACGAAAAGCCCGCGCCGAAATCGTCGATCGCGATGTGTACTCCGATGCCGACGAGCTCGCGAATGATCTCGCGAGCGCGTTCGGGTTCGATCGCGAGCGCGTTCTCAGGGACCTCGAGCGTCAGCCAGCCCGAGGACGCGCCTGCGTCGCGCAGCGCGCCTTCAATGAGAGCGGGAAGTCCCGGATCGAGCAGGTTCCCGCTCGCGAGATTCACGCCGATGCCGAGCGCGAGGTCGGAGCGCCGCCATGTCGCGGACTGCGCCAGCGCAGTTCGAAGGGTTCGCCCGAAGAGGGCCCGGGTCAGACCGAAGCGCTCCACGAGCGCGGCGATCTCCGCGGGCCCGACGAAGTTCCGACGCGGGCGCGGCCATCGGGCCTGGGCCTCGACCCCCATCGCGCGACGGTCGCTGATGCGCACGATCGGCTGGAACACGATCGTCAGCTCATCGCGCTCGAGCGCGCCACGAAGACCGTCGGCGAGCGCGCGGCGGTCCGCGCCGGGTGCGGCGGAGCGGCGATGAGAGGCCACACCAGTGGCGCTCCTCCGGGCCGACTCGGATGCGAGCTCGACCCGGTGAAGAAGCGTGCCGGCCTCGGCGTCCACGGTGGGATAGCACGCGATGCCGATAAACGCGCTCAACTCCTCGACCTCGCCGGCGACCTCGAAGGGGCGACGGAGTGCCGCGAGCAGCTTCCGCGCGACCCGCTGGGCACCGGCCTCGTCCGTATCTGGAAGCAGCACCGCGAACACGTCGGCGGCGAAGCGTGCGAGGCTGTCTTGCTCGCGGAGTTGCGCTTGCATGCGGGTCGCCACATCCACCAGAAGGGCGTCGCCCGCCGCGTGCCCGAGGCGTTCGTTGACGCGACCCAGGTCTTCGATGCTGACGAGGAGCAGCGCGACGGACGTAGCGAGCATCCGTGCACCTTGCTCGGCCTGGGCGACGCGGTCCTCCAGCAGGCTGCGGTTCGGAAGATCCGTGACCGGGTCATAGAAGGCGCGTCGTTCCAGCACGTCCTCGGTCAGCCTACGCTCGGTCACGTCCGTCAAGCTCGAGACGACCTCTCGCACGCGGCCGTCGTCGCCCAGGATCGGCACCGCGTCGACGAGCAGCCAGCGGACGGAGCCGTCCGGCGCGACGGCGCCCATCACGACATTTCGGACGGTTTCGTTGAGGCGCTGCGCGATCACGCTCGGGAGTTCGTCGTAGGGCATCGGCGTTCCATCTTCGCGAAGGCGCGCGCGCTCCGCCAAGACGCCGTCTCCGAAGAGCCACGCGGCGGCAGCGGCGAAGATCCGCCTCGCAGCGGCGTTCGCAAACACGACAGAGCCTCGTGCGTCGTGCACCACGACGGCGGAGGTGACCGCGTCGTTGATCGCGGCAAGGTCGCGCCCCTCTCTCACATCCTCCCATCCCTTCGCTCTTACTCGACCGCGGTCACCCTCAGGCTGGACCTCCCACTAATTGCTGCTTGTCGTGCTGGTCTGGTGGCCCTTCGCGAGCCAGGTCGGGATCGCCTTCGCGACCATCGGCCTCGCGATGTAGTAGCCCTGCGCGGCGTCGCAGTGCAGCCCGAGTAACGCATCCCACGTCGCGCGGTCTTCGATGCCCTCGGCGACCACCTTCATCCCGAGCGAGTGGCCCAGCTCGATGATGAGCTTCACGATCGACTCGCTGCTCCGGTCGCGCGTCATGCGGCCCACGAACGAGCGATCGATCTTCACCGCGTACGCCGGCAGGCGCTGCAGGTACGCGAGCGACGAGTAACCCACACCGAAGTCGTCGATCGCGAGCTGCACGCCGAGCTTGCGCAGCCCCTCGACGGCGCGCATGGCCCGCTGCGGATCGGCCATGAGCATCGACTCGGTGATCTCAAGACCCACCAGCTCGGGACGCGCGCCGGTCCGCTCGATCGCCGCCGAGACGCTGGGGACGAGCTCGGGGTCGAGCAGGTTCCGCATCGAAAGGTTCACCGCGCCCTGCAACGGGATTCCGAGCGTCTGCCACGCCTGGCACTGCCGGAGGGTTGTGACGAGAACGTGCTCGAACAGCGAGCGCACCAGACCCGAGCGCTCGGCGAGCGGGATGAATTCGGCGGGTGGGACGAGCCCGCGTTCGCGATGGCGCCACCGCGCGAGTGCCTCGACGCGGGTGACCGCGCGCGAGTCCATCGTGATGATCGGCTGGTACATCACGGTCACTTCGTCATGCGAGAGCCCGTGCCGGAGCTCGGCCATGAGGGCGAGCTGATTCGAGCCATCCTCTTCGGCGGCCTCTTCCGCGTAGACCGCGAAGCCTTCCGTGGTGTGCTTGGCGTTGTACATCGCTATGTCTGCGCGGCGGAGGAGCGTTTGGCCGTCCTCGCCATGACGCGGCCACAGCGCGATGCCGACGGAGGTGCTCACCTCGAGCGCTCCACCCTCGACCTCGAACGGGCGCTGGAGCGCCGCCACGACCTTCTGCGCGACCCTTGCCGCGCCCTCCTGGTCGCTCCCCGGTAGGACGATCGCGAACTCGTCACCGCCGAGGCGAGCGAAGGTGTCGGTGTCGCGGAGTTCGCCGCGCACGCGTTCAGCGGTCTCGCGCAGGAGCGCGTCGCCGGCCTCGTGGCCAAGGCTGTCGTTGACCTGACGGAAGCGGTCGAGGTCCATCACCAGGAGCGCGAGCGGCGTGTTCAGGCGGCGTGAGGCGCGGACCGCCTGCTCCAGCCGATCCAGCAGGAGCACGCGATTCGGCAGTCCGGTGAGCTGATCGTGCAGCGTCTGGCGCTGCAGCTCCTGCTCCGCCTTCTTCCGATCGGTCACGTCGGTGAAGCTCGAGACGATCTCGCTCACACTGCCGTCGGAAGCTTTCACGGGGACGGCGTCGACGAGGAGCCAGCGCACGTATCCGTCGGCGCGGACCATTCCCATCATCACGTTGCGGACCGGCTCGCCGCGCACCTGCGCGGCGACGTTCGGCACCTCGTCGTCGGGCATGAGCGTGCCGTCCTCGCGGATGCGGCGGTCCTCACCGCCGGGTGGCTCGGTCCCGGCGAGCTGTTCGGGCGGACGGCCGAAGATGCGAAGCGCCGCGGCGTTCGCGAACACGACCGAACCGGCCGCGTCGCGCACGATCACGCCGCAGGCCATCGCGTCATAGAT
>Ga0209056_10000324_pt1 | contig 53883 bp, 49 predicted proteins | sample GraSoiAngelo_114_FD_185876 | JGI IMG/M metagenome (GOLD analysis project Ga0209056, IMG submission 185876) | Grasslands soil microbial communities from the Angelo Coastal Reserve, California, USA - 14_0903_13_40cm (SPAdes) (version 2) | ecosystem: Environmental > Terrestrial > Soil > Grasslands...
TCTCGAGCCTCCAGATCTTCCTGGGCTCTCTCTACGTCAACGACTTCAACGCGTTCGGCCGGGTCTATCGCGTCCAGCTGCAGGCTGAGCCGAGCTTCCGCGCCTCGCCAAGCGACGTCGCGCGCCTCTATGTTCGGAGCCTGGCCGGTCCCGACGGCCGGTCCGGCCAGATGGTGCCTCTCAGCACGCTCGTCACCGTGAAGCCGATCACGGGACCCGACACCATCTCCCACTACAACCTCTATCGGGCGGCAGAGATCGCGGGTGACACGGCGCCTGGAGCCAGCTCCGGCCAGGCCATCGCGGCCATGCAGGACGTGGCGCGAAATCTCCTGCCGCCGGGCATGGCGTACGAATGGTCCGGCCTCGCCTTCCAGGAGATCGAGGCGGGGAGCCGGGCGGGGTTCGTCTTCGCACTGTCCGCCCTGTTCGTGTTCCTCGTCCTGGCCGCCCAGTACGAGAGCTGGCTGGTGCCGCTGGCGGTGATCCTGGCGGTACCGCTCGGCGTCCTCGGCGCGCTCGGGGCACTCTGGCTCAGCGGGCTCGCCAACGACGTGTATGCGCAGATCGGCCTCGCGCTGCTCATCGGGCTGGCGAGCAAGAACGCCATCCTCATCGTGGAGTTCGCGAAGGAGCGTCGCGAGCGCGGGATCGAGGTCCGGGAGGCGGCGCGGGAAGCCGCCCGGCTGCGCTTCCGCCCCATCCTGATGACCTCCTTCGCGTTCATCCTGGGCTCGCTTCCGCTGGTCTTCGCCTCTGGCGCGGGCGCGGCTAGCCGGCACTCGATGGGCACCACGGTGGTGGGCGGGATGCTCGCGGTGACCGCGCTCGGTGTGCTCCTCGTGCCTGCGTTCTACGTCGCGATGGAGCGGCTCGCGGCGAGGCGCAGGCGAGGCGAGCCGATCACTTCACGGGCTTTGGATCGACCGGCCTCCGCTTGAATCCGGGCCCGCTGCGCACGATGGGAGGGCGGCCAGAACGCGATCGCGTCGCGCGGGTGGAAGCGGCTCGCGTGCGAGCCACTCGCAGAAGCCGCCTGATCGGTCGACCGCCCACTCGGCGACCTCGGCTGTGATGCGAAGCCCCTCGCCGAGCTTACGGTCGGCGAGGGACCCGAAGGTCCCGATGAGCACCCGGGCGAGGGCGGCGGCGACGCGGTTGTCGATGTACACGTAGGCCGTGAGCCTCGGATTGACCACGCCCTCTCGCGGCTCGAGATCCAGGACCGTGAGCGCGCTTCCGCTGATCGTGCCGAGAATCGGGCCGGTGTGCTCCCCCCGGGAAAGGAGAACGAGCCGTCGCGGTTCGCGCCGGAGCACCTGAGCAATCCCGCGGGCTCCGTCGCCATCGCTGGCCAAATAGTGGTCGTCATCGAGTGCCTGAAGCTCATAGCTCCCGAGCTTTCGGAAGCGCGCCGCGGCGGCTGTCACCTCCGGCATATCCAGGAACGCAACGTAGACATCGAAGGGGACACGGGCGGAGCGCCCGTCCACCGTTCGGCTGAGCGTGGGCTCGATCCAGACGCGCTCGACTGCGGCCGACACGTCAGCCGGGAAGGCTTCGCGCGACCCGAGGATAACTGGCCATCGCCCTGCCGGGGCTCCACTGGCGCCCGTCGCGAGGGTCAGCAGAACCGTCGCAATCGCGAGGAGCCTCGGTGCGTGGTGGCGTGTCGAGCGCACGCTATCCTCCTTCAGGCTTTCGATGACGGATACGTCTCGGGAGGATTCAGAAGAGCGCAAACGACGATCTGCTGCGCTTCAGCGACCAAGCAGAGATCGCCTCGTTGACTCCTGAAGCAAGGCGCCCTACTGTACCCGCATCCAGCCGGCGCTGGCGCGGGAGGCGGGCATGGCGCGCAGACGAGTCGTCCTGAAAGACCCGAGGCGCTTCAAGGGCCCGGCAAACCACATCCCCTGGACGACCCCTTCGAGAGCCTGGTAGGAGGGTAGGCTATGGGCACGTCTACGACTGTAAGCCTTCCTGTCTCTTCGTCTCGGCCAGGACTGGGCTGGCGTGGCCACAGGGTCCAGCGCTTTCTGCTGCAAGACCGGAATCTGGGCTATCTGTTCCTGTTCCCGGCAATGCTCGTCATCCTGGGCTTGGTCGCCTACCCCTTTGCCAGCGCCATCGTGATGACCTTCCAGGCGAAAACCGCCGGCGCCCCGGGTCGCTTCATCGGGCTGGAGAATTACCGGGAGTTGTTACAAAGTGAGCAATTCCTGCGTACGGTTTTCAACACCGTCGTCTATACGGCGGTCGGCGTGGGGGTCAAGTTTCTCCTTGGGCTCAGTATGGCGCTGGTGCTCAATCAGGAGCGCTTCTGCAACAACCTGTTTCGCTCCTTCCTGCTCATTCCCTGGGCCATTCCGACGGTGATGTCCGCCCTCAATTGGCGCTGGATCTTCGACGATGCCAGCGGGCTCATCAACAATGTCCTGGTGCGTCTGAACCTGATAGACGAGACCATCTCCTGGCTCTCGAACCCACACCTCGCCATGTTCTCGGTGATCCTGGTGGTGGTCTGGCAGGGCACGCCGTTTTTCACCATGAGCTTTCTTGCCGGCCTGCAGGCCATTCCCAAGGAGCTCTACGAAGCGGCGGAGATCGACGGGGCGTCAGTGCTTCAGCAGTTCTCCTACATCACGCTGCCCCGGTTGCGACCCATTTTCATCACCGCGCTGATGCTGTCGGCCATCTTGACCTCAGCGGGCATCCAATTTGTCTTGATCTTGACGAACGGGGGGCCCTCCGATCGCACCATGATCTTTCCCGTATTGGCCTATAACCTGGCGCTGGGCGGCGCCCAGCGCTTGGGGATGGGGGCAACCGTGTCGCTGTTCTTCTTCCCCGTTCTGGTCGTGTTCATCGTGTTCTTGACGCGCCGCATGCTGCGCGAGAAGGGGGAGTAGGCCATGGCGCTGAACATGACAACTCAGCGCCGCGCGTTCCGAGGCCTGGGGAATGGCGTCTTGTTGGTGATGCTGCTGTGGACGGCGATACCCTTCTACTGGATGATCGCCACTTCGCTGAAGCACGATAAAGAGATTTACGGGTATGAGGCCACCCTGATCCCCCAGCGGCCCACGTTGGACAACTATGCCACCGTGTTTCGTGAGACCCCGTATCTGCTCTTTCTGCGCAACAGCATGGCGGTCGCCGTGGGCTCCACGATCGTGTCCCTGGTGATTGCCTGTCTGGGGGCGTATGCCATTGCCCGGCTCAATTTCCCCGGTCGGGCCCTTCTCGCGCGCGGCCTGGTGTTCACGTACCTTGTTCCCACCTCGCTGCTCTTTATCCCCATGTTCGCCATGATGAGTGCCTTCCGCCTCACGGATAGCCTGCACGGACTCATCATCGCGTACCTGGGATTTGATGTGCCGTTCTGCACGTGGTTACTCATGGGCTATTTCAAATCCGTCCCCGTGGAGCTGGAGGAAGCGGCCCGAGTGGACGGATGTAACCGCATCAGCGCGCTCGTGCGTATCGTGCTGCCGATGTCACTCCCGGCCATCGTCGTGGTGACGTTTTTCTCGTTCACGCACGCCTGGAACGAATTTCTGTATGCGCACGTGTTCACCAGCACCACCAGTGCCCGGACGGTGACCACCGGCCTGGCGAACTTCATGTCGCAGGACGTGTTCTTCTGGGGGCCGTTGATGGCATCGACCGTCATGAGCGCGCTGCCCCCGGTGCTCATGTTTCTCGTCTTCCAGCGGTGGGTGGTCAAGGGGTTGACCCTCGGAGGCGTGAAAGGGTAGGGAGGCAACAATGCGGACGCGACGCGAAATCTTGAAGACGGCCGGGAAGACCGCCGCCATCCTGACCACGACAGCACCCTGGTGGCTCGTGCGCCGAGCCCATGCGGCGCGCCAGGCGAAGCTCGTGGTATGGAATCCAGCCGCCCTGGCTCCGCAGGTCGACAAGATCATGCAGGAGCAGTGCTATGCCTACGCCAAGCAAGCGGGGATCAAGGAGAGCGAGATCGACTATCAGATCATCGGTGGTCCCCAACTCGTTCCCAAACTGGTGGCGGCGCTCGAGGCCGGGAACCCGCCGGATATCACCCGGTTGGGTGGCGGCTACGTGCAGCTCTACCGCTCGCAAGGCCACCTCCTCGAGGTGACGGACCTGGTCAACAAGATGCAGAAAGCGCAAGGGGGGCTCTTTCCCGTCTCCCTGCCGAGCGTTATGCATCAGAGCAAAGCGTATGGTGTGCCGCAGTCCGTCAGCCCCTGGCCGCTGGTCACCCGCCTGGATCTCCTCGAGGCGGCCAAGGTCGAGCCCCCGAGGACGTGGGAGGAGTTCGTCGAGGTCTGCAAGAAGGTACAAAAACCGCCCAAGCTCACCGGCTTTGGCCTTTGTCTGGGTCTGCAAAACGATACCGACAACAACGTCATGAACATGATCTGGTGTTACGGCGGCAAGCTCGTCGAGGCGGACAACAAGACGGTGGCGCTGCACTCGAAGGGCACGATCGCAGCCGTACAACTGATTGCGGACATGTTCAACAAGCACAAGATCATCCCGAAGGGGTCGATCGCGTGGGACAACACCGGGAACAACAAGGCCTATCAGTCACGCCAGGTGATCTTCGTCTTGAATCCCACCAGCATCTACGCCCATCTGGCGGACTCCGACAAGGAGCTGTACAACATCACGGGACTGCTGCCGGTGCCGGCGGGGCCGGCTGGTGCCGTCGAGGAGCTCACGACGGCGGAATGGCTGCTCTTCAAGCACAACCCCTACCCGGAAGTTGCCAAGGGGCTAGCCGAGTACTGGATGGCCCCGGAAAACTTGAAGGTCATGATCGAGGAAGGCGATGGCCGCTGGGGGCCGCCATACAAGAACATGTACGACTCCCCCTTCTGGAAGCGGCCGGTGTTCCAGCACTGGCGCATCATGCTGGAGCGTGGACGCCAGTTTCCGTCTCCCGGCACCACGAATCCCGCCTCAGGCGAGGTGCTGGCCACCTTCGTCATCGGCCGCATGATGCACCGGGTGCTGGTCGAGAGCTGGAACGTCGAGAAGGCGGTCGTCGAGGCGCACAAAAAGGTCGCGGAGATCTATAAGCGGCATCAGGCGGGGTAGGGTCGCAGGCCCAAAGCGCCCCAAGTCCAAGCCCCCGGCGACGGGTTCAGTGACCGTTCTTGCGCTCGGGTGTCCTGGCCGTGCAGGCTCCGCGACGAGAGGAGAGCGCGATGATCGCACTCGACATCAACGGCAAACGACAGAACGTCGACGTGCCTGGAGAGACCCCGCTGCTGTGGACCCTGCGGGATGAGCTAGGGCTCACCGGGACCAAGTTCGGCTGCGGGATGGCGCTCTGTGGCGCCTGCACCGTCCACGTCGACGGTCAAGCCGTGCGCTCCTGCATCACACCGATCTCCGTGGTGGCGAACAAGAAGGTCGTCACCATCGAGGCGGTCGGCACGGACTCGGTCGGCAAGGCCCTGCAGGCGGCGTGGATCGACGTGGGCGTGCCCCAGTGTGGCTATTGCCAGGCCGGCCAGATCATGTCCGCGGCCGTGCTGCTCAAGCGCACGCCGAAGCCGACCGACGCCCAGATCGACGAGGCCATGAGCGGCAACATCTGCCGCTGCGGGACCTACACGCGGATCCGCGTCGCCGTCAAGCAGGCGGCGGCGAAGCAGGGAGGGGCGCGATGAACGCGCTGATCCTGGCCAACGTGAGCCGACGCCGGTTCCTTCAAGGCATGTCGCTCGGCGGGCTCGTGCTCGCGCTGGGATATCCGTCGGCGGCACGGGCTCAGGAGGCCAAGAAGTACGGCGCGGATGGAATGCCCAACGGCTGGGTCGACAACCCGCTGGTGTTCGTGTCGATCGCCGAGGACGGCACGGTCACGATCGTCTGCCATCGGTCCGAGATGGGGCAGGGGATCAGGACCGGCATGCCCATGATCGTGGCCGACGAGATCGAGGCCGACTGGAAGCGCGTGCGTGTCGTGCAGGCGCCCGGCGACGAGAAACGTTTCGGCAACCAGGACACCGACGGCTCCCGGAGCACCCGACACTTCTTCGAGCCCATGCGCCGCTGCGGCGCCGCGGCGCGCACCATGCTGGAGGCGGCTGCCGCCGAACGCTGGAAGGTGCCCGTGAGCGAGGTGGCAGCCAAGAACCACGAGGTCGTACATCGTCCGACGGGCCGGCGCCTCGGGTACGGTTCGCTCGCCAAGGCCGCCGCCAGTCAGCCCGTCCCCGCGCGGGAGACGCTGCGCCTCAAGGATCCGAAACAGTTCCGCTACATCGGCAAGGGTCAGCTGAAGCTGGTCGATGGCCGCGACATCGCGACCGGGAAGGCGCAGTACGGCATCGACACCCGGCTGGACGGGATGCTCTACGCGGTGGTGGCGCGTCCCCCCGTGTACGGCGGCAAGGTGGCGAGCTTCGACGCCGCCGAAGCGCTCAAGGTGCCGGGCGTCGAGCGTGTCGTGCAGATCGAGGACAGTCCGCCTCCCGCCCACTTCAACCCGGTTGGTGGTGTCGCGGTCCTCGCGCGCAACACCTGGGCGGCCATGCAGGGTCGCCGGGCGCTCAAGATCACGTGGGACGATGGCCCGAATGCCGGCTACGATTCGGCGGCCTTCAAGGCGACGCTCGAGGAATCGGCGCGCAAGCCCGGCAAGGTGGTCCGCAACGAGGGAGACTTCACGGCCGCCGCGGCCAGCGCCGCGCGGCGCCACGAGGCCGAGTACTACGTCCCCCACCTCGCGCACGCGACGATGGAACCGCCTGCCGCGACCGTGCGCATCGCGAACGGCAAGTGTGAGGTCTGGGGTGGCTTCCAGTCGCCTCAGGGCACTCGCGACCAGGTCGCGAAGCGGCTGGGTATTTCAGCGGATGATGTCACCGTGCACGTCACGCTGCTCGGCGGCGGCTTCGGACGCAAGTCCAAGCCGGACTACGCCATCGAGGCGGCCGTGCTCTCCAAGGCGGTGGGCGGCAAGCCGGTCAAGGTGACGTGGACCCGTGAGGACGACCTGCACAATTGCTACTACCACACGGTGTCGGTCGAGCACCTCGAGGCCGGCGTCGATGGACAGGGCAAGCCAGTCGCCTGGCTGCATCGCAGTGTGGCGCCGACCATCATCTCCACCTTCAATGCCGCGGCAAAGAACGAGGCGCCCTTCGAGCTCGGAATGGGCGTCATCAACGTGCCGTTCGCGATTCCCAACGTCCGCATCGAGAACCCCGAAGCCACCGCCCACACGCGGATCGGCTGGTTCAGATCGGTTTCGAACATTCCCCACGCGTTCGCGGTCCAGTCGTTCGTCGCCGAGCTGGCCGCGGCCGCTGGCCGTGACCAGAAGGACTTCCTGCTGGAGGTGATCGGCCCGGCCCGTCAGATGAACCCGGACGCGCTGGGCGATACCTGGAACCATGGCGAATCGCCCGAGCGGTACCCTGTGGACACCGGTCGGCTGCGGCGTGTGGTCGAGACCGTCGCCCGCGAGGCCGGCTGGGGTAAGAAGTTGTCGAAGGGCCACGGTCTCGGCATCGCCGCCCACTACAGCTTCGTGAGTTACATCGCGGCGGTCGTGGAAGTCGCCGTCGACGACAAGGGTGTGGTGACAATCCCGCGGGTGGACATGGCAGTGGACTGTGGCGCAACCGTCAACCCCGACCGGGTGCGCTCACAGATGGAGGGCGCGTGCGTGATGGGCCTCGGCCTCGCGATGCTGGGTGAAATCAGCTTCAAGGGCGGGCGCGTGGAGCAGGACAACTTCAACTCCTACGAAGTCCCTCGCATGACCGAGGCCCCGCGGGAGATCCGCGTGCACATCATCCCAGGGGACTACAGCAAGCCCATGGGCGGCGTCGGCGAACCGGGCGTGCCGCCGATCCCGCCCGCGTTGTGCAACGCGATCTTCGCGGCGACCGGCAAACGGATCCGCCGCCTACCGATCCGCGATCAGCTGAAGGTGTAAGCGCGAGTACGGGACGGGTGAACGCGAGCGCGGGGCGCCGCCACAGGTGGCGCCCCATCGTCCCGAACGCCTTCCGCACCTGCCGAGAATGGGAGCGGTGGCCGGACGCCGTGTCGTCAATTCCCGAGTAGTTCTCGACGAAGCGACGAGGTGCGCGCCCTCGCGGTCGACTCAGGGAAGGCTGCGACATCCATCAGCACGCATCCCGAGAGGTCACGATGCTGACCAGAGAAGTCCTGGTGGTCGTGCCGGTATCCGACGACGCTCTGAGTCGTATCGCGGCGATCGACCGATGCCTGCATGTGGTCGATGCTCAGGGCTGGTTTGACGTCGAGCTCCGCGAGACCTGGCCGCCGTGGACGGTACAGCGTTACCTCGGCCAGCCTGTGGGACCAATCCGCTCGCGCCAGGAGCGCGACCAGCTGCTGGCCAGCGCCGAGATCATCCTTGGTGGCTTTCCGTTTCCGCTGGATCTCCGGGCCCGGGCGCCGCGCCTGCGCTGGTTCCACCAACTTCCAGCCGGGGCGAGCAACCTGTTACGCGGAGATCTCTGGGGCAGCGATGTCATCGTGACCACGTCGCGCGGCTATGGGAATACCCGTCCCATGGCTGAGTATGTGCTGGCCAGCCTCCTCCACTTCGCCAGGGGGGTGCACCATGCATCTCGCGATCGGCAGCGACATCGTTTCGACCATCGCACCTACCGTCCCATGGTGCTGCAGGGTAAGACGGTGTGCGTCGTCGGCGCCGGTGGCATCGGCCAGGAGGTGGGACGGTTGTGCGCCAGTGCCGGCATGCGGGTGACCGGCACGCGGCGCCGGGTATTGCCCGATACCGTACTGCCGGCCGGATTCAGCCGCCTGGAAAGCCCCGAGCGTCTATATGCTCTGCTCGAGGAGAGCGACGGCGTGGTGGTCTCCTGTCAGTGGACACCGGAGACGACCAAGCTGATCGGTCGGGAGGCCTTTGCCGCGATGAAGCCAGGCGCCATCCTGGTAAATGTCGCGCGGGGCGAAATCGTCGACGAAGAGGCGTTGATCGCCGCCCTCGCCGCGGGAAAGCTGCGGGGGGCGGCCCTCGATGTCTATGTGGGTGAGTTTGAACATGAACCGGATCGGCGCCTCTGGGACGATGAGCGCGTCCTCATCACCCCGCACATCTCGGGCGGCAGTGACATGCGCCAGCATCGGGGGATCAGCCTCTTCTGCGACAATCTGCGCGCCTATCTGGACGGGCGGCCCTTGACCAACGTCGTCGATTGGGCAAATGGTTATTGACACCAATGGCCGGCGGCCCGACGCACTTTTCGTTCGATCCGACCGAATTCGCGGGCAAGCGTGCGCAACTTTTCCTTCAAGCTTGCCCATGTCGTTCTCCTTCGTTGTCGGGTTTTCGCTATTCTGTGCGAGCGTCCGCGTTACGTCCTACGTCGGGCGGCGCGGTACCACGAGATTCCCGATGGTGACCTGAACGGCCTCGTCGTTCTGGTTGAGCGTCGTTGTCCGCACCTTGATCAATCCCTGAGCTGGACGCGACCTCGATGGCCGTACCTCGAGCACCTCGCTCTCGATGCGCAACTCATCCCCTGGCCGCACGGGCCGTGACCAGCGCAACTCGTCGAAGCCGGCGCCCACGATGCCGCCGGCGGGTTTGAGGTCGCTCTCGACCAGCAGCCGCATGGTGACGGCGGCGGTGTGCCAACCGCTGGCGGCCAGCCCGCAAAATATCGTGCCGCGCGCGGCTTCCTCGTCGAGATGGAAGGGCTGCGGATCAAACTCGGCGCCAAAAGTCTTGATTCGCTCCTTGTCGATCTTCAGCCGACCGGAGCGAAAGGTCTGCCCGACGGCAAAGTCTTCGAGATATCGGCCAGTCATTTCGATGAGTCTCCTTCACAGCGAGAACGCGGCTGTGGCCAGGCGATCGGGCCGAACCAGGCGCCGCTCGCGACAGCTCCAGCATTCATCAGCCCGAACGCGGCAAGCGCCGCACTGAGCGCGACGAACACATACGAGACGTCGCCGCTCCATCGCAGGGCCAGCCAGCCACCGCCGGCCGCGATCGCGAGCCGCGTCAGATTTGCGAGCAGCGGCCAGCGCAGCCGCCCGGCGCCCTGCGAGGCGAAGTAGAGCGCCATGCCGAGCCCGAAGAGACCGTAGAACGGACCGACCGCGCGCAGATAGCGCGAGCCGGCGTCGAGCATCGCCGGGTCCGTGTCGAACAGCGAGAGCCACGCGTGTGGGAGGGCGGCGGCACAGAGCCCGATGATCTCCGTGAGGCCCGCAGCGATCCCGGCGCCGATCCAGGCCGCGCGCAGCGCACGGTCACGCTGGCCCGCACCGATGTTGGTGCCCACCATGGCGACGAGCGGGCCACCGAGCCCGAACACCAGAGGGACCAGGAGGTACTCGAGGCGTGAACCGGTACCATACCCCGCGATCGCCGCGGGTCCGAAGCGGCCGACGAATCCGGTCGCGATCGCGATCGTGAGATTGGTCTGGACGGTGATCAGGGCAGCGACCGCGCCGACTCGCAGAATGTCACGGAAGAGCGGCCAGCGGAAGCGGACGTCGGCGAAGGAAAGACGGACGACGCTACGCCCCGCGCGAAGGTACGCGACCAGGGCGATGCTTCCGACGACGTAGTAGGCGATCACTGCGACGGCGCCACCGGCGACGCCGAGCCGCGGGAACAGTCCCCAGCCGAAGATGAGACACGGGGACAGGGGGATCAGCGCCGCAGCGCCGACCGAGGTGACCACGGCCGGAACCGCCATGTTGCCGGTGCCGCGGATCACGTTTGCGAGGGAGTTGAAGACCCAGATCAGGATCGCGCCCGAGAAGACGACACCGGAGTAGGTCAGCGCCGCGTCGAGGGACGCACCGCTCCCGCCCATCGCACTGTAGAGCCATCGGCCGCCCCCCAGCACGGCGAGCATGAAGAGGAGGCCGAAGCCGACGGCGATGACGAGCGCATGGACCACCAGTGCATCGGCGTCGTCGCGCCGGCCGGCGCCGAGCGCGCGGGCGACCGCGGACGAGATCCCCCCGCCCATGGCCCCCGCCGACATCATCTGCATCAGCATCAGCACGGGGAAGACCAGCGCCACGCCGGCCAGCGCATCGGTGCCGAGCCTAGCGACGAAATACGTCTCCATGAGCCCGACGGACGCCTGCGCGAGCATGACCAGCACGTTCGGCGTTGCGAGACGCACGAGCGTGCTCGCGATGGGCGCCTCGAGCAGCACGCGGGTGCGCGCGTCGAAGCGCGGCGCTGTCGCCGGCGGCGCCGCAACGTCAGGCGGCGGAGAAGCCAGCAATGATCTCTCGCGTCGCCACGATCGCGTAAGCAAAGGTCGATCCGTGCTCCTTGGTCACGACGTCGCCCTGGCGAGGCCCCTCGGAGGCGAGGAAGTCGTTGGAAGGGTCGACGAGAAGAAGTCCCCTTCGCCCGCTGGCGTAGCCTGAATCGGCCATGTCGTTGCCCCTACTGCGCCATGATTCCGCCGTCGACCGTGAAGATCGTCCCGGTCGTCCACGCGGCCTCATCCGACGCCAGATGGAGCACGGCCCGGGCGATGTCGTCCGGCCGGCCGAGCCGACCGAGCGGTACTCGAGCCTCCATCGCCTTTCGCACCGCCGGGTCCGCCAGTCGGGATTCCAGCAGTGGCGTCTCGGTGACTGCGGGTGCAACGCAGTTGCAGCGGATGCCGTCCTTCGCGTAATGCACGGCGATCGTCTTCGTGAGCATGGCCACGCCGGCCTTCGCCACGGCGTACGGGTGGACCGGAAAGGCCAGGGAGGCCTTCAGGCCGAGGGCCGAACCGATGTTGACGATCGAGCCGCCACCCTGGCGCTGCATGTGAGGGATCACCGCCCGTGAGAAGCGGAACACGCTCTTGAGGAACACGTCCAACACGTCGTCCCAGATCTCATCGGCCGTCTCGTGCAAGGGGCCGGCGTGCAACAGGCTTCCAGCGTTGTTGACGAGCACGTCGACGCGCCCGAACGTCGCGAGCGTCGCCTGCACGGCGCGCTGCACATCCGCCTCTTCGGTGACACTGCCCGGCACGGCGAGCGCGCGGCCGCCCGCGGCGGTTATCGAGTCGGCGATCTCATCGAGGATTTCTTTGCGGCGGCCCGTGATCGTGACCTTGGCTCCTTCACGGGCGAACGTCCTGGCAATGGCGGCGCCGATGCCGGTTCCGCCGCCCGTCACGATGGCTACCTTGTCTGCGAGTCGCATGGAAGTCCCCCGCTCAGGCCCGAATGGCCGAGTGCGCGTATGTGTGAGGCTTCGTCGACGCGGATGGCTGATGAACCGTCGTGATCCCGCTTGGACTCATCTGGCGGGTCCTCCTGCTGACTAGGATGGTGGTCGGGACCCGAGGGATTCGCAGATCCCATGCGGGTGCATGTATAAATGTATCTACATACAATGTGCTTGCCGGGCACGGCCGTGACTATTAGGATGACGTCTATGGCTCGACGAGGCATCAGGCTGACAAGTGGGCAGGACCCCGGACGGCTGTCGCCCTGTGTCTGCAACACGCTCCGGATGGTCACTCGCGCGGTGACGCAGCTCTACGACGGCGTCCTGCGGCCGAGCGGTCTCCGGGTGACTCAATTCAGCATTCTCGCGACCATCGCGCGCATGGGCGAGGCGAATCTCAGGCAGCTCCAGCACGCGCTCGCCATCGACCAGACGACGCTGACGCGGAGCCTCAACCTTCTGGAGCGCGATGGAGTGATCGCGCGAGCCTCGCACCCCGACGGGCGAATCAAAGCGATGCGGCTCACCTCGAAAGGGAGACGAGCGCTGGACGTCGCGCGGCCGCTCTGGGCCCGGGCGCAAGGCAAGGTCCTCCGGGAATTGGGGACGAAGGCTTGGGCTGACGCGCAGCGGCGGCTGACCCACTTGCTTCACGTGGCCGTCACGAAGCGGAGGCCGATCCGGAGCCGGCGCCGTGTCCAGCCGGCGAAAGCCCCACCATGGGCCTCGCGGAAAGCCTGAAGCTGCTCGAGCAGTACAGCGTCGTGATCCTTCCGGCCCTGGTCGTCGCCGAGCAGGTTGGCATTCCGCTGCCAGCGGTGCCGGCCCTCCTTGCGGTCGGCGCGCTCGCGGCGAGCGGACGCGTCAGCATCCCGTTGGTGCTGGGCGCGATCGCGGTGGTCGCACTGACGGTGGACCTCGGATGGTACGAGCTGGGCCGGCGCCGCGGCGTCGGTGTGCTGGCGCGTCTCTGTCGCCTCTCGGTCGAGCCCGACTCGTGCGTGCGACGGACCGAGCACGTCTTCGCCCGCTATGGGGTCCGAGGCATGCTCATCGCGAAGTTCGTGCCGGGGCTGACGACGGTCATGCCGCCGCTGGCCGGCATCTTCGCGGTGGGACGGCTGCGGTTCGCGTTCTACGAGCTCATCGGCGTGCTGCTCTGGGCGGGAATCTGGATGGGATTGGGCTACGCCTTCACCGATGCAATCTCGCTGATCGTCGCTCGTCTCGAGCGACTGGAGCGCACGCTCGGTCTCGTCGTCGTCGCCGCCCTGATGGGCTACGTGTTGGTGAAGTACGTGCGCCGGCGGCTCTTTCTCCGGGCGCTGCGCATCGCCCGCATCTCACCGGAGACGCTCAAGAGCCGGCTCGACGCGGGCGAGGACATCACGATCATCGATCTCCGGACGCGGCTCGACGTGGCGGCCACGCCCTACGCCATCCCGGGCAGCCGCTGGATGACAACCGACGAGATCGACGAGCATCAGTCGGAGTTCCTCCGATCTCGAGAGCTGGTGCTCTATTGCTCCTGACCGAACGAAGCCACGAGCGCCCGGGTGGCGCTCCAGCTCAGGCGCAGAGGGATCACGCGAGTCCATCCGCTGCAGGGGGGCCTGGCCGCGTGGATGGCCCTGCATTTTCCCGTTCAGCCGCTCCAGCTGCCCGAGACTCAGGATTCAGGGAACGGACAAACAGCCGCCGCGATCACGCGTCGATGAGCCGCCGACTCGAGGTCTCGTAAGCACCACCGCCTGAGCCGGTCGGCAGAGGGAGCGCAGCCAACAGAAGAGGCCAACGGTCACGGGGTGAGCTTTTCGATGAGCCCGTCGATGGTCTTCCGCAGCCTGGGATCATCCTTGAGAAGGGCCTCGATCTTGCCGACCGCGTGCAGGACCGTTGTGTGATCCTTACCGCCGAAGGCGCGGCCCACCTCGGTGAGCGAGGTGTGGGTGAGCTGCCGCGCCAGATACATGGCGATCTGACGAGGGAAGGCCACCGCTTTCGTCCGCCCCTTGGCTTTCAGCTCGGAGAGCTTGACCCCGAAGAATTCGGAAACCTTCCGCTGGATCAGCTCGATCGGAATGATCGTCTTTTCGTCGCCCCACAGGTCCGAGAGCACCTCCCGAGCGAGGTCCACAGTCATCTCGCGACCCGTCATCGCGCCGACCGCGATCATCCGGGTCAACGAGCCCTCGAGCTGGCGGATGTTTGATTTGACTCGACCCGCAATCAGGTAGGCGACTTCGTCGGCCAGAAGGGCTCGCTCGAGGGCCGCCTTCTTCTTGAGGATGGCGACCCTGGTCTCGAAGTCCGGCGGCTGAACGTCGGCGATGAGGCCCCACTCGAAGCGCGACCGCAAGCGCTCCTCGATTTCGGGAATACTCTTCGGCGGCGAGTCGCTGGAGAGGACAATCTGCTTTCGCGACTCGTAGAGGTCGTTGAAGGTGTGGAAGAATTCCTCCTGCGTCCGCTCTTTTCCTGCGATGAACTGGATGTCATCGATCAGAAGGAGGTCGATCGTCCGGTAGCGCGCGCGGAAGGCGGCCGTGTGGTCGTAGCGGATCGCATCGATGAGCTCATTGGTGAAGTGCTCGCACGAAAGATAGATGACCACTGTGCCGGGAAACAGGTGAACCGTCCGGTGACCAATCGCGTGGAGCAAGTGCGTCTTGCCGAGGCCGACGCCGCCATAGATGAACAGCGGGTTATACGCACGCGACGGAAGCTCCGCGACGGCCTGAGAGGCGGCCTGGGCGAATTGGTTCGATGAGCCGATGACGAAGGTGTCGAAGGTGTAGCGGGGATTCAACCGTTCGGCGGTGCCGGCCGGCGTGGTTGCCCGCGGTGGTGTGGCAGGCTGGTCCAGCGCCGCGGCCGCGGCATCGGCGACGACGATCGACACCTGCGGGTGCCCACCCACGCACTTCTCCGCCGCGCTTTGCAAGGCATGGAAGTGATGCTGCATGAGCCAGTCACGCGAGAACCGATCCGGGGCGCCAATCCGCAGATGGTCGCCCTCGACGGCAAGGAGATGGCAAGGGCGGAGCCACGAATCGAGGACGGCCGGCGCCAGTTGGTGGGCGAGGGACTCCAGGAGGCGGGCCCAGAGGCCATCCAGGCCAGGCTGAGATCTCGCTGCCATTCGTCGCTTCCTCGGAGAGCCTCCGCGAGCGGACCTCAGTTAGAGGGCCGCAGGTGCCGCTCCGCCTTCTTTCTCGCGGTGATGTCGTCGATGGCGAGGAGGATCAGGCGCCCCGCCTTCTGCTCCGACTGCATCGGGCGCGCGTTCAAGAGCATCGTCTTGGCCTCGACGCGGGCGAAGTCGTCCTCCACCTCGAACTCATGAAACCCGACGTTCTTCTCGAGCACCTCCGTGAGCGCCCCCCGCAACGCCGGGAGGCTCCACCGGCCGTTTCCCATTTCATAGACGAAGTGGCTGATCGTCTCCTCAGGCGTGAGCTGGAACGTCTCATAGAACGAGCGGCTGGCCCACGTGACGCGCAGATCGATGTCGAGGAGCACGAGCGGCACCGGCACGCTGTCCACGATCGTCTGGGCATGGTCGCGTGCCGCCGTGACCTGCTCGACGCTCGATTTGAGAGCGGTGATGTCTTCCAGCGTGATCACCGCGCCGTCGGTCTGGTTGTCCGTCGTCGTGTAGGGCCGGACCCGCAGGGAATGCCAGCGGCCGTCCCGATCGCTCAACTCGCGCTCGACGACGGTCGCCGTGTCGATCACGTGCCGGCACACCTGCTCCAGGTCCGACAGATCGACGCTCGGTCTGATGTCGCCGATCGGCCGGCCGAGGTCGGCCGGAATCAGGTTGAGGACCTTCGCGGCCGTGGGGGTGAACCGCCGGATCCTCCCATCGCTGCCAAGCATGATGATCGGAATGTTGACGCCCGTGAACAGGTTGTTCAGGTCATTGTTGAGCTGGGAGAGCTCGACATTTCGGTGCTGCAGCTCCTCGTTCACGGTGGTGAGCTCTTCGTTGACCGACTGGAGCTCCTCCTTCGCGGTCTCGACCTCCTCATTCGTGCTCTGCAGCTCCTCGTTGCTCGACAGGAGCTCTTCGTTGGCCGCTTGCAGCTCCTGGTTGGCCGCTTCGCGCTCTTCGATGATCGACTGCAAGAACTCCTTGGTCGCCGTGAGCTCGTGGCGGAGGTTCTCGATGTGCCGCTTCGGGTGCGCGATCGGGCTGGGAATCCTGCGTCCCGGCGTTCTCGGCTCCCGCGACGGGGGAACACGCTCGAAGAGCACGAGGTAATTGCGCTCCCGGGCGGGCCCGCTCATCGGGATGACCTGAAGAGTCACCTGGGCCATCCGGCCATCTTGCTTGATGCTGAGCCTTTCGCGCCTGACCGGCGCGTTCTGCTTCCGCGCCTTGTCGATCGCCACGCGCAGCTCCATCAGCAGGCCTTCCCGAGCCATCTTCAAGAGGTTGAGGCTGGCCTGGCCAGGGGCTGGCTCGAGATATGGGCTCGTGTGACCGCGGAATTGAAGGATCTCCGCGGCCTCATTGACGAGGACGCCGGCGGGGGCGTACTTGCTGAGAAGCAGCCGGTCAACTTCCTGTAGCAGGTCCGACCGACTCTCGCCGGCCTCGCCGGCACTCCTCGCGGCCCTGCCTGTCGCCGTTTTCGCGGTCCTGCGATCGAGACTGCCCAAGCCCAGGTCGAACCGCCTTGAGGTCGGCCTCTTGGCGTAGACCTTGTACTTTTTGTCGACCACCGAGAAGAGGTCCGACAGAGGTCCGACGGTCTCCGACACTCCGAGCATCAGGAAGCCTGGGGTCCGCAGGGCATAGTGGAAGACCGACGACACGCGCCTCTGCAGCTCCAGCTCGAGGTAGATGAGCACGTTGCGGCAGACGATGAGGTCCATCTTCGAGAAGGGCGGGTCCGTGGCCAGGTTGTGCTTGGCGAAGACACAGAGCTCGCGCACCGCCTTGCGGACCTGATACTGGCCATCCAGCTTCACGAAGAAGCGCCGCAGCCGCGCCGCCGGGACATCGAGCTCGATATTCTCCGGGTAGACCCCGGCCCGCGCCTTCGCGATCGAGGTTTCATTGACGTCGGTTCCGAACATCTGGATCGGGACGGTGGCGGCCTCGTCGCCAAGGCACTCGAGCAGCTCGATGGCCAGCGAGTAGGCTTCCTCTCCCGTCGCACACCCCGGCGCCCAGATGCGGATCGGCGCGTCCGCCGGCCGCTGCTTGATGATGCTCGGAAAGACGCTCCGCCGCAGGATCTGGAACGCGTCCGCATCCCTGAAAAACCTGGTCACATTCACGAGCAGGTCGTTGTACAGCGCTTGCACCTGGGAGGGGTGCTCCTCGAGGTAGCGGCGGTAGGCCTCGAGCGTGCCGACGCCGTGAATCAGCATGCGTCGGGCGAAGCGGCGTTGGATCGTCGTCTGCCGATAGAGCGTGAAATCGAGGCCGCTCTTTTCACGCAGCATCCGGAAGATATGGGTGAGGGCTGCGGCGCCGTCGGCCACGGGCTCGGCGGGCGGCGCGGCGCCCGTCTCGCGGAGGTAGGGATGGCGACCGATCCGAATCAGCTCCTGCGCGATGGCTTTCGGCGGGAGGACGAAATCGACCGCGCCCGAGGCCATGGCGCTCCGCGGCATACCGTCGAACTTCGCCGATTGCGGGGCCTCCGCGAACGTGATGCCGCCCTCGGCCTTGATCGCCTTCAGCCCCAGCGCGCCATCTGACGCGCTGCCCGAGAGAATCACGCCGATCGCCCGGCTCTTCGCGTCTTCGGCGAGCGAGCGCAGAAAGTGATCGATCGGCATGTGCGGGCCCGGATCGTCGGACCGCGGTGCCAGGTTCAGAATCCCCTCGACGATGGTCATGCGCGTGTTCGGCGGCATGACGTACACATGGCCAGGCTCGGCGCGCATGCCCTGCTTCACCTCGACGACGGGCATCCGGGTCGTTCGGCCCAAGATCTCGCTCAGGACGCTCGGGTACTTCGGGTCGAGGTGCTGGACCAGCACGAAGGCCATCGCCGCCGCATCGAGCGACAGGTGCGCCAGTAACTCGGAGAATGCCTCCAATCCGCCGGCAGAGGCTCCGATGCCGACGATCGGGAAAGTGTCGCTCGACGGCAGCGGCGCGGCCACGCTGCCGCGAGCGGGGGAGGTCGCCCTTTGCTCGCGCGCTGCTGTGTCAGTCGGGGAGGAGGGCGCGGGTGGCGCGCCGCCTCCCCTACTGATGGACGAGCTGCGACGTCGCGGTGATCGCTTCATCGCAGTACTACGCTCCGCTGCCCTGATTGCACAATCGCATTACTGCACCGGCAAGCGGATGTGACAACGGCTCGACGGGAGATGTCAAGCCCTCGTTAGCGCGCGTCAGATGGAGATTCGCACCCATCTCGACGCGCGCGCCAGTCGAACAGCGGAACTTTCGCGCCCGTGCTCGCGGAGGCTCGACAGGCCGTCGCTTTCCGCGGACCCCAACAGCGCGACCGCATCACGCCGTCGTTTTTGGCGCCCGTGGATCACTGTGGAAATGTGGATAAGGCCGCGAGTGATCCTTACGTCGTCGCTTGGTGTGGATGGCGCGCTGAGTCCGTCGCATAACCCGAGCGACCTTCTCTGCTAGACTCCCGGCAGCCGTCCTCAACCGAGGTGTCCATGCGGCTGATCGGGCTCGCGGTCATCTTCCTCACCGCCGCGCTCCGAGACTATCTGAGAGCGGAGCGCAGGCTGTCGCCAGCTCGGCAGGCCCCGGCTCCGTGTCGCGCTCATCTTTAGATCGGCAGCTGGTGTCGCTGCTTCGGTGAGGCGCTCGGCAACGGGAGGGTCAACGATGACGCGGCGGTCGAATATCGCAATCCTGGCCGTGGTGGCTTTGCTCCCGACGCTGGCGGGGTGCGCGCAGCAGGCACCGAAGACGACAACGCCGTCCGGCACGGCGCCGAAGGAGCCCGTGGCGCCGCCGCCGCCCCGGCCGCCAGCCGTCCAGGAGCAGCGGCCGGCGGCTCAGTCGCCATCGAGTCCAGTCGGGGTGTCGAGGGCGCCGCAGAACATGGAGGAGTTCGCCGACGAGCCGGCGCTCAAGGACGTGTTCTTCGAGCCCGACCGGGCGGACATCGTCCGCGATGGGGCCAACATCATGCTGGGCAACGCCCGCTGGCTGATCGCCCGCTGGGTGGTCGACAATCGAGAGTACCTGGTGCTCATCGAAGGCCACACGGACGACAAAGGAGCCCGCGAGGACAAGGTTGCCATCGCCGAGCTGCGGGCCAAGGCGGCCGCAAGCTTTCTCACGGCGATGGGCGTGCCCGACACGCGCCTGTGGACCATCGGCTACGGTTCAGACCGCCCGGTGTGCACGGACAAGTCGGACGCATGTGCGGCGAAGAACCGGCGCGTGCACTTCCGCGTGAAGCGCCAGTGAGGGTGGCCGCGGTTTTCGCCGCTAGCCCACACGCCAGATGGTCAAGGATCGCCCTTGACAACCTCTTTGGTCACGACCCAGAGTCTGCCCAGGGTGTCGTAGTGGCGGCAACGAGTCACGCAAGGAGGATCATATGCCGGTCTACATGGTCGAGCGTGAGTTGAAGGGCATTACGATGGACCAGCTCGCAGGCGCTCAAAAGGCCGCGATCGACACGGGGAAGCGTATGACGGCCGGAGGCAAATCGGTGCGGTATATCCGCAGCACGTTCGTCCCGGGCGAGTCCAGGTGCATGTGTCTGTTCGAAGCGCCCAATGCCAGCCACGTCAAGGAGCTGAACGAGAGCGCCAAGCTTCCGTTCTCGCGGATCGTCGAGGCCATGGATCTCACGCCCTAGGCAACGCCGCTGGCCGCGACTACAGGGGCTTCCGCCAAAAGAGCCAAGCGAGGATGGCAACCCACGGCAAAAGGAGTGCGACCACGAGCACGGTTTCCAGTGCGGCCCTCGCGACACGGTTCCTCGTAAGCGACGCGTGGATCCTGCTCGGCATCTCCGGAATCTCCCTGAGATTTATGCAGCATCCTGTATGCCAGGGCGTCGAGGGCGTGGGGCGATCGACAGTTGCACAGGTTTCCGGAAGACGTGCGAGATGAAGGGGAGAATTTTCGCCACCCGAGATGGCCAGATTGCGGACGGGATGCGCCACAGACAGAGAAACCTCACCGTCGCGATGCTCCTCGTCCTCGCCGCGCTGCCAGGCTGCACCGCGCCTTCCCCGGGCACCGCGGCGTCTCAGGTCGCGGCTCCCGCGGCCGCATCGGCGGAGGCCACACGTGACCGCACGGTGAGGCTTCCGTCGGGCGCCACGCTCAAAGTCGCTGCCGACTGGACGGTGACAGCGTCGACGGACGGCGTCATCCTCGAGGATCCTGAGAAGCAATTGAAGATCGAGCTCGTGGAGGTCGAGGCGACGGCGGGGATGAGCGCTGCCATCTCCACGGCCTGGTCGCGTCGGCGCCCGGGCTTCAACCGGCAGGAACTCGCCGCCTCCGACTCGCCGGGCCGCGAGGGCTGGGACCTGTTCCGCTGGTCCAGGTACAAGACCTCTCCCGAGGAATCGCGCCGGGTATCGGCGTTCGTCGCGAGGAAGGGCGCGCTCGCGGTGGTCGTCCTCGTCGACAGTCCGCTCGCGGCCGTCCAGCGACGCAGCTCACAGGTCGGGCTCGCGCACGACAGCCTGCGTCCCGCTGGCTACGTCCGCGAAACGTACCGAGGCCGAACGCCCCGGCCGCTGGACGCGGCGCGCGTGGCTGACATGCAAGGGTTCATCGACCGGATGCGCGAAGCCGCCGACGTGCCGGGTGTGTCGGTCGTGCTCTTCGACCGGCACGCGACGCTCATCGAAGAGGGTTTCGGCGTCCGCGAGCACGGCCGGCCCGAGGTCGTCACCGCCGACAGCCTGTACATCATCGCGTCGAATACCAAGCCGCTCACCACGCTCCTGCTCGCTCGGCTGGTCGACGAGGGCCGCTTCGGCTGGGACACGCCGGTGACGCAGCTCTACCCGCGCTTCAGGATCGGGGACGCCGAGGTGACCCGGCGCATCTTCGTGAAGCACCTCGTCTGCGCGTGCACGGGTCTGCCCCGCCAGGACTTCGACTGGCTCTTCACCTTCGATCGCTCGTCGCCGCAGGGGCAGCTCGATGTGCTGGCGACGATGAAGCCCACGACGGAATTCGGCGCGCTCTTCCAGTACAGCAATCCGCTCGCCGCGGCCGCCGGGTACATCGGCGCGCGCACGATCAAGCCCGACGGAGAGCTCGGCCAGGCCTACGATGCCGTCATGCGCGACAAGGTGTTCGGCCCGCTCGGGATGAGCCGAACGACCTTTTCTTTCGACGAGGCACTGCGCACGGACCACGCGTCACCGCACTCCTGGGACATGTCCCTGCGGAACGTGCCCATCGACATGGCCCTGAACCATTCCATCATCCCCATCCGCCCTGCCGGCGGCGCGTGGTCGAGCGTGCGGGACTACGCTCGCTATGTGCGCCTGGAGCTCGCATCGGGTCGGCTCCCGGACGGCTCGACGTTCATCACCGAGAAGAACATGCTCGCGCGGCGTGTCCCGCAGGTGCGGGTGGGTGAGGACTCCTGGTATGGCATGGGGCTGTGGATCGAGGACATCAAGGGCATGCGTGTCATCAGCCACGGCGGCTCGATGTTCGGCTACAAGAGCAACTTCTTTTTCGTGCCGGACGCCGGGATTGGCGGCGTGATCCTCACGAATGCCGATTCCGGTTGGAGGGTGGCGACGGCGGTCATGCGGCGCACGCTGGAGGTGGTCTACGACGGCAAGCCCGAGGCGGAGGAAAATCTGCTGTCGGGAGTGCGAGAGACCCGGGCGTTCCTGACGGGCGAGCAGCGGGACTGGAAGGTGCCTCCGGAGCCCTCCGAGGTGAAGCGGCTCGCGGGCTCGTACCGCAACGCGGCGCTCGGCGAGATCGTCGTCCGCGAGGGAAAGGATGAGGTCGTGTTCCAGTTCGGCGGCTGGAAGAGCCGCATGGCCAGCCGGGTGAACCCGGACGGCACCACGTCCTTCCTCTCGATCGAACCCGGCGTCCGCGGCTTCGAGTTCAACGCGCCCGCCGCGAGCGGCGTCTACACGCGGCTGACACTCCGCGACCCGCAGCACACCTACGAATTCGAGTCGATGGGCCCTACGAGGATGTGAAGCTCAAGGGAAAGTAAAACCGAGCGGCGACGCGCTGGCCCTCACTCGAACGGGCGCCCATACCGCTCGAGATGCGCGACCTCTCGCAGCGGCTTGCGCTGCTTCTTGCCGCGTCCAACGGCGCGAGCCGGATAGCCGAACGGCAGGATCGCCAGCACATCGAGGCCGGCCGGGATGTCGAGGACGGCCTTGACCTTCTCGAGCCCGCCGAAGCCCACCCAGTTCGAGCCCACGCCTTCGGCCCACGCCGCGAGGAGCATGGACTGGATCGCGCGGCTCGCGTCGGAGACGGCGAACCGAGTCTTGTCGGTCGCCACGACGATCGCCAGCGGCGCCTGCGCGACGTACGACCCGCTCGATGCCAAGGCCCCGAGCCGGCGCAGTGTCGCGCCGTCGCGGATCACGATGAAGTGCCACGGCTGCCCGTTCATCCCGCTGCCCGTGAGGCGCCCCGCCTCGACGATCCGCCGCACCACGGCGTCGGGCACGGGCTTGTCCTGGTAGCTGCGCACGGCGAGGAGCGTGCGAATGGCCTCGAAGGCGTCCATCGGAGTGTGGGGCAAGCCTCCAGCAGAGCTGAACGTTGACGCGACAATACCTGACGCGGTGATCGTGCGCCACCTCATGAGCACGGTGGGCGCGATCCTGGCGCGAGCGGTGGAGATGCCAGGTGTACCCTTGGACACGATGGCCGCGATGGTGACCGACCGTGACTCTCTAGACGAAGGAGGCCGCGATGGCGGTGAAGAAGATTCCCGAAGGGCACAACCGCGTCTCACCCTACCTGATCGTCGACGGCGCCGAGCGCGCGCTCGACTTCTATAAGAAGGCATTCGGCGCGGTGGAGTTATTCCGTCACACGGCACCGACCGGGAAGGTGGGTCATGCCGAGGTACGCATCGGCGACACCGTCATCATGCTCGCCGACGTGCATCCGGACTTCGACGCGCACAGCCCGGCGCACTACGGGGGCTCGCCGATCAGCCTGCACATGTACGTCGAGGACGTCGATGCCGTGGCGCACCAGGCGATCGCCGCGGGAGCGAAGGTCAAGCGTCCGGTCGCCGACCAGTTCTACGGCGACCGGCTGGGAACGTTCGAGGACCCGTTCGGCCACACGTGGCACATCTCCACGCATTTGGAAGACGTGTCGGGCGCGGAGCTCGACCGCCGCGCGAAGGCGGCGATGGCGCAACACAAGAAGAGCTAGAGCGTGGGAACGTTCGGACCCCCCATGCAGGACTTCCTGTAGAGCTTGGAGTTAGGGTGGCTGGGTTGCTAGACTAGCGACATTAGTAGAATCGCCGAAGAACGAGATGTCTGGCGCTGGCGGCAAGCCTATCTACAAGCGTGGGGTGCCCGTGTCTCTCCCCACCTTGCTGAACGACCGACGCACGCGACCCGGATTGCCGCCGCCGCCGTGAGAACGAGCGGCCGGTCACGCATCCTGGCGGGTCTCGTGCTTCCTTGGCTGCTTCGCTGCCTCCTCCGTTGACCTTTTAGTCATCGCGGAAGCTACAGTCGGTACAGTCGACGCGGGTTTTCCTCGAGGATCTTTCGCTTGGCGGCCTCACTGAGGTCGGTACGGGTCAGGAGCGTTTTCGCCGCGAAGCGTTCCCGGTCACCGTGCGGCATGTCCGACCCGAAGATGATGTGATCCTCGCCCACCAGCTCGATCACCTGGGGGAGCAGCGTGTCGTCCACCTCCGTGCTGATGTACACGTTCCCGCCGCGCAGGTATTCGCGGGGAGGGCGGGCCGCACGGGGAGCGGTCTGCGGGATGATCTTGGCCATGCTCCTGGCGAAGTGGAACCGATGCTCCAGGCGATGCACCATGAAGTGCAGCCACTCGCAGCCGGCCTCGAGGAATGCCACGCGCAGGGTGGGGAACCGATCGAGAATCCCGCTGCCCAGCACTGACGCGAAGCCCATCAGGACCGGCGTGAGAAAGGGGATCACGGTAGCGGTGTAGAGGTCCGCATAGAGGTTACTGAGAGACGGGCAGGCCCACCCGACGTGCACGGACAACGTCAGCTCCTCCTGGGCCACCACCTCGAAGAACGGAAGCAAGGCCGGGTCGTCGAGCAGCCGGTCACCGGCGGTACCGAGTACCATCACCGCTACCGCGCCGAGCTCGCGAGCCTCGCGGACTTGCCGGATCGCCGCTGGAATCTCGTCCAGGTTGACCACCGCAGCCCACCGGAGCCGCTGGTTCCCGCCGATCGCGTCCGCCAGCCAGCGGTTGTAGGCGGAGCACAGGGCGGTGGAGAGCGCGGAGCTTACTGTCAGGGGATACGCCAGGAAGAGGGTCGGATAGAGCACCGCCACGCCGAGATCCTCGGCATCCATGTCTCGTAGTCGCGCGTCGGGGCCGCGCAGCTCGAGGCTCTCCAGGCTCTCCGGCTTTGACTGGGTAAAGAGGGTTCGCTTTCCCCCGTAACTGGTCGGCGTCCCGAGGTTGTGGCACCCGCGGCCAAGCCGCCTCGGGAAGAGCTGCTCCTCGATCATCCAGTAAGCCAGCCCATCCGTGGCGACAACCTGAGGCCGCTGCGCCCGGAAGGCCGGATCCAGATACTTGTCACTGAAGGTGAGCTCGTGCTCCTCGACATGGCCGTCTGCGTCGATGACTACGAGGTCTTTCATGGAATCCTCCGGCGATCAGTGGCCGAACAGCCTGCGTACCAGCTCCGGTCCGTTGTCCCAGATCACGAGGGTTACGCCCATGAGGCTCTCGCCAGCAATCCATCCGGATGCCACTGGGAAGGTGAACTCCTCCGACCACTGCGGGTACTTCTTGGCCGCCCACCAGCCGAGCGCGCCACCGAGGAAAAAGAGCAGCCCATAGTACCAGTGGAAGGTCCAGGCGAGCCCCACGCCAGCCGGTGACGGGATGAGGTGCCGGCGCGTCGGGAAGATCCTCGGCAGGACGGAGAGGACGATGCCCACGAGGCCTCCGACCGCGATGCACCAGGCCTTGACGGGCCCGAGGGATCGAACGCCTTCGGAGAGCGCGAGCGCCACCGCGCGCCAGGTCTGCGCCGCCGGCGCCGGGAACTGGTCCGAGCCGAGGACGCTCGCGTCCGGCACGAGCAACCGGAACGACAGCACCGTCACGAGCGTCCCGACGAAAATGCCCGCGAACTGGGCGATGAACTGTTTGCGCGGGTGCGCCCCGAGCAAATAGCCGCTCTTGAGGTCGGTGAGCAGGTCGGCGCTGCTGCTCGCCGCCGCGGCGGTGATGTTGGCGCTCATGAGGTTCACGTTCGTATTGCCAGGACTCAGGACTCCAAACGTGAGCTGGGTGATTTTCCCCATCGCGCCCACCGGCGTGGTGTCGGTCTCACCGGTGACGCGGCACGCGACGAGCGCCAGCGCGAACGAGAGTAGCACCGCCACCACGGTCTGCCAGTACGGCATGCCGAGGGTGTGGTGGCCGAGGAACGCGAGCCCGGTGACACCGACGATCTGGCCCCCGATGAACCACGACGCGGGCGCCTCGATCGCGGCGACGGGATCGTTCGCGGTCCTCCGGCTGCCGCCGAACATCGGGCCGAGGTCGGTGAAGGCACGCAGCGCCGTCCGCCACTGCATGGCGAACGAGAGCAGGCTCGAGGTCACCATGCACGCGACACCACCCCAGAGCGTCCACTGGACGATGCTCCCGTAACCCCACCCCTCGATGATGCCCTCGTGCTGGAGGACGGGCACGAAGATCATCCAGGCGGTGACACTTCCCAGCAGCATGCTCCAGCACACGTGGATCCCTGTGATGGCGCCGGCCGCGATGAACATGGGCTCCCAGGAGAGCATCACCGTCCGCCCCATCCACGCCGGGCCGAACACGCGCTGGTTGAGAGCTGTCACCCACGTCCCGATCATGAAGGGGACGAGCTTCGCACTCACGAGCGCGAGTCCCTCGGCCCAGAACTTGCCGACGACCGCGACGAGTCCGGCCCAGCCCAGAGCGCGGGCCGAACGCATGCCCTTGTCCCCGACCGAGTGGAGCGCGCGCAGCGTTTCGGCGGCGGCGATGCCACTCGGGAAGCGGAGCTGCTCGATGTTGACCATCTGCCGCTTCATGGGAATCGCCATCGTCACCCCGAGCACGGCAAGGAAGAACACCCACGCGAGCATCGTGGGCAGCGGCAAGGTGCTGTTGGTGATGAGCATGTAGGCCGCGAAAGCCGAGATGAGCGTGCCGCCGGTCGAGGAGCCCGCCGAGCTCGCCGTGGACTGCATGCAGTTGTTCTCCAGGATGGTCATGGGCGTGCGCACGATCCCCGCCCGGTGAAGCGTGGTCCAGATGGCGTACGAGAGGATGCACGCCGTGATCGCCACGCCGAAGCCCCAGCCGGCCTTGAGGCCGATATAGAGGTTGGTGAGCGAAAGCACTCCTCCCAGCACCGAGCCCATGAGCACCGCCCGCCAGGTAAGCTGCAGCATGCGGTCGCCCCGGCCCCGATAGACCCGTTCGTGCCACTGGCGTTCGATCTCTTCCGGCGTCCCCTGGAAGCCGTCGATAGGTAGCGCGTCGAGCTCATGGGCCGCTTCGGCCAAATTGGGGTTCGTCGCGCTCATCTCCACCGTTCCTCCCGCGCCCGCCGGCGAGTCAGGATACCCCAGCTTGCCGACCAATTCGGGAGCGTGGCGGACCTCCGCCCGGAACGGGAATGCGATGCCGGCAACATCGTGGTACATACGAACCGCACGATGAAGACGATTGCTGTCGTCGGGCTTCTCGGTATCCTCCTCGTTCCTGCCCTGGTGATGAGCGCGACGCGCGTCGCCATCGGCACCGGTCCGTGGAGCGGTGTCTACTTCCCGGTCGGGGAGGCCCTCGCGAAGGTCCTCAACAAGCACGTCCCCGAGATCGACGCGGTCCCGACGCCAACGGTCGGCTCGGCCCATGCGCTCGAGCTCGTCCATGGTGGCGAGGTGAGCCTCGCGATCGTCGGCCTCGCCACCGCTCACTTCGGCGTGCGCGGGCAGCGCGAGTTCACCCGCAAGTACGACAACGTCGGCTTCGTCATGGCGGGTATGGATGCGGGACAGAGCCTTGTCACTCGAGCCGAATCCGGGATTAGGACGTTCGGCGACGTCAAGGGCTTGCGGCTCGCCGCCAATGCCCCGGCGTCGAAGGCGCTGCTCATTGCCGCGCTCAAGCCCTACGGGGTCGCGGAAGGGGACATTCGGCTGACGCTCATGAGCTTCGCCGAGCAGATCGCCGCATTGAGAAACGAGACCATCGATGCCGGCTTTCTCCCCGTCAGTCCGCGCAACATCGACGTGGTCAATCTTGCCGCGGAGTATCCGGTCCGGATCCTGAGCTTCGAGGCCTCGAAGGCGAAACTGTTCGAGGCGGTCCCGGACTGGACGCCCGTCGTCCTCAAGGCGCGGACGTATCCGGGCCAGAACCAGGATCTGCTCATCCCGGGAACGCACACGGCGCTCCTCGCTCACCGGCAGGCAGAGAGCGCGACGATCTATCGGATCGTCAAGACCATCGTCGAGCGCAATAGTGAGTTTGGCGAGCTTCACCCCGGGGGCCGAGAGTTCACGCTCGAAAAGACGCGATTCTTCGTCGAGAAGCATCTGGTCCCGATGGCGTTTCACCCGGGGGCCGAGCAATACTGGCGTGAGAAGGGGATATTGCGATAGCCATCGGGACCTGATTGACCGCGACGGTCTTCGCGAGCACACTCAGACCCGCCCGGGAAAATCTACAATGCGCTACCGACGCTTGAGTTACCGCTACGCGATGGCGGTGCCGTCCGGCCAGACGTGGCCCTTGGGGGACTTCTGGCATAGCGACCGCGTGCGTCTTCTCGTGCAGGTCCCCTGGCGGCCCGACGCTGACACGTACGAGACCGCGACCACGGTCGAGATCACCGTGGATCTTGCCGGCGTCGAGGAAGACGACTTCGAGGTGCAGCTCTTCGAAGACGCGCTGATCGTCGAAGGACGCCGCCAGCTTCCCTCGTGCCCCGAAGGGGCTGTGTACCACGCGGCCGGCGTTCGCCAGGGGCCGTTCCGGGTCGAGCTGTCGTTCCCGGCTCCGGTGGACCCCGAGCGCGTCGAGGCCCGCTACGATCGTGGCCTGCTGCGCATCACGCTGGCCAAGAGTGCGGGAGCCCGGTGATGGCCGTCCAGCCCGGTCGCGGCGCTGCGGATTTCGCCGTTCCCGATGCGCTCCCCGTCTTGCCACTTCGGGACGCCGTCGTGTTCCCGCTGACGGCGCTTCCGCTCGCCGTGGCACAGCCGCGCTCTGTTCGACTCGTCGACGATGTGATGCGCGGCAACCGGCTGCTGGCGCTGGTGGCGCAGCGCGATCCGAATACGGAGCCGGCCAAGCCCGACGACCTCCACCGTGTCGGCACTGTCGGAATGATCCATCAGCTCGCTCGAGCACCCGATGGCAGCGTGCGCCTCGTGGTCCAGGGTCTCGAGCGGATCCGGCTGCTGGACTGGATCGGCACCGAGCCGTATCTGGTCGCACGGGTCGAGGCGGCTCGGGACCAGGTGATCCAGGCGACGGAGCTGGACGCGCTGCGGCGTGCTGTGGTGGATATCTTCCGTCGGCTGGTGGAGGCGTCACCGGAGCTACCCGACGAGCTGGCGGCTGCGGCCGAGAACGTCACGGAGCCTCGCCACCTGGTCTACTTCGTCGCGTCGGTGGTTCCCATCGACGTGGCCGCGCGGCAGGCGCTCCTCGAGATGGATCCGCTCACCGCCAAGCTCCGCCGACTGGTGGATCTGCTGCAGCGCGAGGTCGCCGTGCGCGAGCTGGGCCGGAAGATCACGACGGAAACCGAGGAACGGCTCTCGACGCAGCAGCGCGAGTTCTACTTGCGCGAACAGCTCCGATCCATTCAACGCGAGCTCGGGGAGGACAAGGGGAGCGACAGTCAGGTGGCCGAGCTCCGCCGCCGGATCGAGGAAGCCCGCTTGCCCGACGAGGCGCGTCGTGAGGCCGAGCGTGAGCTGGGCCGGCTGACCGGGATCTCGCCGGCCTCGCCGGAGCACGGCATGGTCGTCTCGTATCTGGAGTGGATGGCGAGCTTGCCCTGGAGCAAGCTCGGCGGTGGGATCATCGACATCAACAGGGCCCGCCAGGTTCTGGACGAGGATCACTTCGACCTCGAGAAGATCAAGGACCGGATCCTCGAATATCTGGCCGTCAAGAAGCTGCGGCAGGAGCGCGACGGGCGGGAGAGACTTTCAGGATCGGGCGAGACGCCAGTGCCCGCCGAGCCGCCGCGCGTGACGGGCGACAGTCCGGCGCGAGAGCCGATCCTCTGTTTCGTGGGGCCTCCCGGTGTGGGCAAGACCAGCCTCGGCCAGAGCATCGCCCGCGCCCTCGGCCGGCGGTTCGTGCGCATGTCCCTGGGCGGCGTCAGGGATGAAGCGGAGATCCGGGGCCATCGGCGAACGTACATCGGCGCCCTCCCGGGGCGCATCATCCAGGGGCTCCGGCGCGCCGAGACGCGTGATCCCGTCTTCATGCTCGACGAGATCGACAAGGTCGGCGCGGACTGGCGGGGTGATCCGTCCTCCGCGTTGCTCGAGGTGCTGGACCCGGCCCAGAACAACACCTTCGTCGACAACTACCTCGGAGTCTCCTTCGACTTGTCCCAGGTGCTGTTCATCGCGACGGCCAACACACTCGAGACCATCCCAGGGCCCCTGCGTGATCGGATGGAGATCCTGGTGCTGTCCGGCTACACGGACGAGGAGAAGATCGGGATCGCGAGAGAGTATCTGATTCCGAAGCAGCTCGCCGCCCACGGCCTCGCCCCGGCCGAGCTCTCCTTCGAGCCCGAAGCCATCCGCCAGATCGTGCGGGGATATACCCGCGAGGCCGGCGTGAGGAGCCTCGAGCGAGAGATCGCCGCCGTCGCCCGGAAGATCGCCCGTCGGCTGGCGGAGGGACAGCGCGCGTCGGTCCGGATTACCGCCGACAGCGTGACCGAGTACCTCGGCCGCCCACGGTTCTTCGACGAGGTCGCCGAGCGAACCACCCGTCCCGGTGTCGCCACGGGACTGGCCTGGACGCCGACCGGTGGAGATGTCCTGTTCGTCGAGGTGACGATGATGCCGAGCTCCGAAGAGCGGCTGATCCTCACCGGGATGCTGGGAGACGTCATGCGCGAGAGTGCCCAGGCCGCCGTCTCCTACGTGTGGTCCAACGCCGGGGCGCTCGACATCGACACCAGGCTCTTCGAGGGCAAGACCATCCACGTTCACGTGCCGGCCGGCTCGATCCCCAAGGACGGGCCGTCGGCCGGAGTGACCATCGTGACGGCGCTGGCCTCCCTGGCCACGCGGCGGCCGGTGCGGAGCGAGGTGGCCATGACCGGCGAGATCACGCTCCGCGGCAAGGTGCTCCCCGTCGGAGGAATCAAGGAGAAGGTCCTGGCGGCGCACCGGGCTGGGATCCGTTCCGTGATCCTGCCGCGGCGGAACGAACGGGACGTCGAGGAGGTGCCGGAGGAGCTGCGCAAGCAGATGCGGTTCGTCTTCGTCGACGACGCCGAGGAGGTCCTGCGACATGCCCTCACGCCCTCCGCAGCCGACGTGCGACCAGCGGCGCGGTCGGGAGCCTGAGCGGCGCTAGATCGCGCCGGCAGCGATGTTGACGGCCAGGGCGAGGAGCGCCGCGTTGAACAGGAACGACACGACGCCATGGGCGGCGACGGTACGGCGGATGTGCTTGCTGACGACGGCCACGTCGGAGACCTGGGACGTCATGCCGACGACGAACGAAAAGTAGACGAAGTCCCAGTAATCCGGGTTCGCGTCGCCCCCTGGGAAGACCAGGCCCCGGCCGGCCGTCTCGTCGTAGAACTCGTGAGCATAGTGCAGCGCGAAGATCATCTGGATGAACGCCCAGGACAGCACGATGGTCATGGTGGCCAGGACCAGATGGCTCGTCGGCCGGGACTCCCCGGCGGGGGATCGACCGAGCTCGGCGAAGATGGCGCCCAGGCTCGCCAGCGCCGCCGCCACCGTGAGCCCGAGGATGGCGAGCTGACCCTCGTCCTGCATCGCGGCGCGGCGGCGGATATGGTGGACGTCGGAGCGCGCCATCATGTGAAGCGCGAGCACCAGATAGAGCGCGATGCCGATGTCCCAGCCGGCGAGCAGGCGGGTCGCGCGCAGCCAGTCCGTGGCGACGGCCGCCGACGCGCCCGCGACGACGCCGACGGCCCCCGCGATGAACAGTCGGGGCCGCGCCCGCACGATGCGCACCAGAAAGGGCGGTCTTGGAAACATCGGTCGTCGATCCAAAATACCATCATGGCACCCCATCCGACTTCACGACGCTCGAGATCGCGCGTTCGAATCCTCATGGGCCCGTGATTTTCGCCGCGATCCTGTATCCTGTGCGGCGGATGGCTGGGGGGTGCCCGTCCCCGGCCGCTGACAGGAGGCGACAACGTGACCAACGTCCCGCGCATCACCGGCGTGCTCTCCCCGGTCGTCACCCCGTTCAAGCCCGACCTCGCGCCCGACCCGGAGCGGTTCGTGCGCCACTGTCGCTGGCTCCTGTCCCAGAACGTTGGCCTCGCCGTCTTCGGGACGAACTCGGAAGCGAACTCGCTCTCGGTCGAGGAGAAGATCGAGCTGCTGGACCGGCTGGTGGGGGCGGGGCTCGACCCCGCGCGGATGATGCCGGGCACTGGCTGCTGCGCCCTGCCGGACTCGGTCCGGCTCACCGCCCACGCGATGAAGCTCGGCTGCGGCGGCGTGCTGATGCTGCCGCCGTTCTACTACAAGGGTGTGAGCGACGACGGGCTCTTTCGGAGCTTCGCGGAGGTGATCGAGCGCGTGGGGGAGGCGCGCCTGCGCGTGTACGTCTACCACATCCCGCCAGTGGCCCAGGTGCCCATCACGATAGGGCTCGTCGAGCGCCTGCTCGCGGCGTATCCGATCCAGATCGCCGGCATGAAGGACAGCGGGGGCGACTGGAGCAACACGAAGGCGTTCCTCGACGCGTTCGCGAAGGCCGGCTTCGACGTCTTCGCCGGCTCCGAGACGTTCCTGCTCCAGAACATGCGCCATGGCGGGGCCGGCTGCATCAGCGCCACCGCCAACGTCCACCCGGCGCCCATCGCGCGCCTGTTCGACACCTGGCGCGCTGCCGACGCCGACGGTCAGCAAGCGCGCCTGGACGTGATTCGCACCGTGTTCCAGAAGTTCCCGATGATCCCCGCGCTCAAGGCCGCCATCGCTCACCACGACCGCGATGCGGACTGGGCGGCGGTCCGTCCCCCGTTGGTGGCGCTCACGCCGGCGCAGTCGAAGGCGTTGGTGGTGGAGCTCGATCAACAGCAGTTCGCGATGCCCGGGCTGGCAGTGCGCTAGCCACCATCACGGGACGAGCCATGACGCTGCGCGAGCGGATCGGCGTGGATCTCGGAGGGCGCAGGCGCCTGGAGGACGGCCTCGCGTGGGCGGCCGCCCACCGCGTTCATTACGTCGACGCCTGCCTGGAGGGCGCGCCCGACCATCCCAACGCGCCCGCCTCGTGGACGGCCGCGCGCGTGGCGTCCCTGCGCGCCACCTGCGAGCGTCACGGCATCCACCTCGGCCTGCACTCCGCCTCTGCGGTCAACGTCGCGGAGACCTCGCCGCTGCTGGCCGAGGCCGCCGAGCAATACCTCCGGACCTATATCGACCTCGCGGGGCGCCTCGGCGCCGAGTGGATCGTCGTCCACGGGGGCTACCACTTCACCGGCGACTACGCAGCGCGGCGCGCGTCAAGCCTCCAGCGCCTTAAACGCGCGGCGGCGCACGCCGAGCGGTCTGGCGCGCACCTGCTCCTGGAGAACCTCAACCGGGAGCCGGAGCACGCCGAGATCCGTTACCTCGCCCACAATCTCGAGGAGTGTCGTGAGTACTTCGGTCGTATCCAGTCGCGGAACCTCGGCTGGGCGTTCACGGTCAACCATGCGCATCTCGTCCCCGAGGGCATCGACGGCTTCCTCGACGCCATGGATCTCGGGCGCTGCGGCGAGGTGCGTGTGGCCGACAACCACGGTCGATACGAGGACCACCTTCGCCCGGGCGAGGGCACGATCGACTTCAGGCGGATGTTCGAGCGGATCGAGGGCGGGGGCTACCGCGGCCACTACATGATGGCCTTCGGAACGCTCGACGACATGCTGGCGGGTCGCGAGACCCTGGTGCGCGCCGCCGGCGCCTGACGCCGGGCGCTCGCGGTGACATCAAACCCGGTTCTGCGTCGTTGAGATCCGCACGGCGGGAGGCACATATGGTAACGAAACGATCGTTGTACTCGGGTGCCGCGGTGGTCGGCCTCGTCCTGTTGCTGGCCGCCTGGCCGGCGACCCGGCCGGATGCCCAGCAAGCCCCGCAAGTCGCCGTGCAGATCGACAACGACGACATCGGCGGGGTGGTCACCAGCAAGAATGGACCAGAAGCCGGCGTCTGGGTGATCGCGGAAACGACCGACCTCGGTACCAGATTCGCGAAGATGGTGGTCACGGACGATCAAGGACGCTACGTGATCCCCGACCTGCCGCAGGCCACGTACAGCCTGTGGGTGCGCGGGTACGGGCTGGTCGATTCGCCGAAGGTCAAGAGCGCGCGCGGCCGGGTCGTGACCCTGACGGCGGTGCTGGCGCCGAGTGCGGCGGCGGCGGCGCAATACTATCCCGCCATCTATTGGTTCTCGATGCTCAAGATTCCGGACAAGGGGCTGTTTCCCGGCACGGGCCCCGACGGTAACGGCATGCCGGTGGCCTTCAAGAGCCAGGAGCAGTGGCTCAACGCCGTCCAGTTGAACGGCTGCGGCAACTGTCATCAGCTCGGCGACAAGGCAACGCGCGAGATTCCCGCGGCCTTGGGCACGTCCGGGAGCTCAGTCGAGGCGTGGACGCGGCGGCTCCAGTCCGGACCAGGCGGCGGCACCATGGTCAGGACCATCGGGACCCTCAACACGTCGGACGGGGGGCACGTGCGCCGCCTGGCGGAGTGGACCGATCGCGTCCGCGCCGGCGAGCTGCCCGCCTCGGTGCCGCCGCGGCCGAATGGCGTGGAGCGCAATGTCGTCGTGACCGTGTACGACTGGTTATCGCCCAAGTACTACATCCACGACCTGATCGTCACCGACAGGCGGAAACCCACGGTCAACGCCTTCGGCTTGATCTATGGCGCCGCCGAGCTGAGCACGGATCACCTGCCGGTCCTCGATCCGGTCAAGGCGACCAAGATCACCATGAAGGTGCCAGTCCGCGATCCGGACGCCCCCAGCTCGGCGCTCGCGAACCCGGTGGTGGGGCCGTCGCCGTACTTCGGCGCGGAGCAAGTGTGGGACTCGCGCGTCAATGCGCACAACCCGATGATGGATCAGGACGGGCGTGTCTACTACACGGCGCAAATCCGTTCGCCAAAGAATCCGCCGGCCTACTGCGCGGCAGCGTCGGGCCATCCGTCGGCGAAGGGGTACCCGCTCACGGGCACTCCCGACGGGTTCGTCCAGAACTCACGCCAGATCACCGTGTATGACCCGAAGAGCAAGCAGTTCACATTCATCGACACGTGCTTCGGCACGCACCACTTGAATTTCGCCGAGGACGCCAGCAACACGCTGTGGCTCAGCAACAACCTCCAGAATGAACTCGCCATCGTCGGCTGGGTCAACACGAAGATGTTCTGGGAGACTCGCGACGCTGGGAAGTCGCAGGGCTGGACGCCACTCGTCGTCGACACCAACGGCAACGGCAAGCGCGACGCCTATGTCGAGCCCAACGAGCGCGAAGATCCCACCAAGGACAAGCGGATCGGGCTCGGCTTCTACGGTATCGCCTACAGTCCGGCCGACGGATCGATCTGGGGCTCGAACATCGGCCACCCCGGGTACGTCCTGCGGCTACAGCTCGGACCAAATCCTCCGGAGACCGCGCTGGCGGAAGTCTACAAGGTTCCGCCGCCCGGCTTCGGAATGCGCGGGTTCGACGTCGACCGCCATGGCGTGGCGTGGGTGACGCTGGCGAGCGGCCACATTGCCAGCTTCGACCGCCGCAAGTGCAAGGGACGTCTCAACGGGCCGGGAGCGGCCGAGGGGAACCTTTGCCCTGAAGGCTGGACGTTTTATCCGCTCCCCGGACCATCGTTCGCCGGCCGGGACGGCGCCGCTGAAGGTCCCTACTACAGCTGGGTGGATCAGCACGACATTCTGGGCCTGGGTCCGGACACCCCCATCGGTACCGGCAACTTCTCGGATTCGCTCTACGCGTTGACGTATGGGAAGGTCGTCCAGCTCCGCGTCCCGTACCCGATGGGCTTCTTCGCCAAGGGCGTGGACGGCCGCGTCGACGATCCGAAAGCCGGCTGGAAGGGCAGGGGACTGTGGGTGACCTCGGGCAACCGAACGCCCATGCATATCGAAGGCATCGACGCCTCCAGTCCCGGCGCTCCGGGCAAGACCCTGTCCAGCCCGCTGGTCGTGCACTTCCAGCTGCGCCCCGATCCGCTCGCGCATTAGGTACATGGGGGGCCTCGAACGGCCCCTCAGAGACCGCCGCTCGGGGGCGTCTCGCGAAGCAGCCTCTGGTAGTTCGCCCGGCATGTCGCGGTCCTGGGGTGGTGGGTGCGGCGAGGGCGCTCACGAGCAAGCCGATGCGAAACGAGGCCGGCTCGTAGCGGAACACGACGCGATGGCGCCCTGGCTGAAGCCAGACGGCGCGCAGCGCGTGGTCGGCGCGCCGGACCGGCTGCTCGGCCCCGTCCACCCACGCGCGCCAGCCCGGAAACCACGCGTCGGTGAGGACGAGATACGCCGGGGCGCCGGCGATGGCGTCGATCACGACGCGCTCGGGCGCGTAGCTCTCGATCTCCGCGCTTCCGGCGGCGCCGGCTCCGGCGCCGCCCGGCGGCGCGCCGTCGTGGAGGAGGCGCAGCGCCGCGGCGTCGTCGAGGCACGTCCGGGCCCGCGAGACGAGGAACGCGCGGGGAAGCGCCCGGTCGTTCCGGTAGACGGTGGCGTCGGGCCCGTCGTAGTCGCGCACGAGGTGCGGCGCCGGGCTCGGCGCACCCGGCGCCAGCATGAGGTAACGGATCCCGAGCAGGTCGAAGACCGCTGACGCGACCGGCGCCGTCACGAGAAACGCGCCGCTGGCCGCGGTATCGAGCGATCCCAGCGGGTCGGCGAGCTGCTCGACGCGCCGGGGCGTCATCCCATCCCAGCCGCCGAACTCGTCGCGCCGGAAGATCGTCCCGAAATTCGCCGCGCGGAACCCGGTGAAAAACACGCGGGCGTGGTCACGCGCGGTCCGCTCACGGAGATGGGCGACGACCGACGGTGGACCCGGATAGAGGAAGCGCGTATCGATGACGGGGTTGTAGGTCACCGCGACGGGCACGAGGCTCGCGAGCTCGACGGCCGCCAGCGCCGCCCATGCGGTTGGCCCTGCACCCGCCGCGCGCGCAGCAGTCGCAGCACGAGGACCGCGGCGAGCGTCAGCAGCAGGAGAAGCCACGCGTACTGGACCCAGAGCGGCACGCGCATCCCGGCGCGCGCGGCGAGCGTCCAGTTGCTCCAGACGAAGCCGAGCGCGCCGAGGCTCAGGCCCGTGAACGCCAGGTGCACGGCCTCCGGCCGAACGCGGTGACGCGCGGCATCGTGCCGGCAGCATTCTACCGGACGGGGTCAGGCGCCGAGCGCGCGGGCGGGGCGACTGCGGGCGGCGGGGTCAGCGGGCGGAAGAGTCCGAGCGGCGCCGCGGCGCCGCGGCGACTGGGGCCGGCTTGACTGGCGGCTCGCTCGCTGCTGTCGAAGCGGCGGTGAGGGTCCGATGTGGCGCGGCCCGGCGCACGCGACAGGATCCTCGCCGCGACGCGGCCCAGGCGGTCAGCCAGCCTCCGACGAAGAGACCGATCACAGACGCCCACTCCCAGAACACGAACGTCAGAAAGAATGCCGCCTCGTCCTTCGACGCCGGGATGGAGGACCATCCCTGCGCCTCTGCGAATCTCGCCACATGAGTCAGGCCGGCGCCGATGCCGGGGATCGACAGCACCGCGCACGCCAGGCCCGCAGGCAACAGGACCGCGTTCCTGATCCAGGCCCGAAAGCCTGACAGGATCGCGAAGGAGAGAAACCCCAGCGTGATCCCGGTGAGCGTGATGACGGTGAAGAGTTGATGGACGAAACGGGTCCGGCCGGGATTCGGGAACACGGTGGTCTCGATGCCGAGGAGGAACAGGGCGGCAATCCCGATCGAGAGCGAGAGCCACCCCGCTCTGTTCAGCAGACCGAGCGGCCGGAGCCGCCGAGAGAAATAGCCGGGGAGCGGCACGAGCAGCACCGCGACGACCATGAGCGTCGTGCCAAGGTAGAAATATCCGGTCGGGTTGCTTCGCGCCGACGCCAGCGACGACACCCAGGTCCGACGGATGTCATACGAGGTCGGGAGGTAGGCGATCGCCAGCATCGCCCCCACGGCGAAGCCCCCGTTCGTCAGCGGCCCGATCACCCCGAGCGTGAAGGCTCGCGACACCCTCCCGCGCACGTAGTTCCGTAGGATCCGTTTCACGATCACGCGAAGGTTAGCACAGGCCTCGCGGGCGGCACGAGCACTCGAGGAGCATCTGTCGCGTGGACGCCGTGGGGTGACGCGGGCTAGACTGGGCCGGAGGAGACCGCGATGACGACGAGCGCCCCTGAGAGCAAGACCGTGTTCGCGGCGGAGCACGATGTGCCGATCCCCTACATGCAGCGGACGCGGGACTACTATCTGACGCTCGGCTACAGCCCGTACCGCTGGGCCCACTTCGTCGAGGTCCCGTTCACGCCGCTCGGGACGCCGCTCAGCCGGGCACGCGTGGCGCTCATCACGACCGCGGCGCCGTTCCAGCCGAAGGTCGGCGACCAGGGGCCGGGCGCGGCTTACAACGCCGCCGCCAAGTTCTACCAGGTGTACTCGGTTTCCACCGAGAGCGTACCCGACCTGAGAATCTCGCACGTCGGCTACGACCGCCTGCACACGTCGGCCGCGGACATCAACACCTACTTGCCGCTGGCGCGTATGAAGGACGCGGTGGCGGCCGGGCGCATCGGGGCGCTCGGCCCGCGGCTCCACGGTGCGCCGACGAACCGCAGCCACCGGGTGACGACCGAGACCGACTGCCCGGAGATCCTGCGCCGCTGCCGCGAGGATGGAGTCGACGCCGCCGTGCTCGTTCCCAGCTGACCCGTGTGTCACCAGACCGTGAGTCTGGCGGCCCGGCACCTCGAGGCGAACGGGATCTCGACCGTCATCATGGGCTGCGCGAAAGACATCGTCGAGCACTGCGGCGTGCCGCGCTTCCTGTTCAGCGATTTCCCGCTCGGGAACTCGGCCGGCCGGCCGTTCGACGTCGAGTCGCAGGCGCGGACGCTGGAGCTCGCGCTGGAAATCTTGAAGAGCGCGCCGGGCGCCCGCACCACGATGCAGTCGCCGCTCCGGTGGAGCGCGGACGCGTCCTGGAAGTGCGACTACCTCGACCTCACGAAGCTCTCTCCGGAGAAGATCGCCGAGCGGCGGAAGGAGTTCGACGAGGTGAAGACGATCGCCCGGGCCAAGCGCGAGACGTCGTGAGCAAGCCGTTCGCGGGCGTCCGCATTCTCGACTTCACCCGCTATCTCGCGGGGCCGTACGGAACCTACCAGCTAGCACTGCTCGGCGCCGACGTCGTGAAGATCGAGTCGCGCGAAGGTGACGACACGCGCGGGCAGCTTGCCGACCGGGTGTGGGCGGAGCGGAAGATGGCGCCGTCCTTCCTGGCGGTGAACGGCAACAAGCGCAGCATCACCCTCGACCTCCGGCGCCCGGAGGCGGTGGAGATCGTCAAGCGGCTGGTGGTCGGCGCCGACGTGGTGTGGGAGAACTTCCGCGGGGGCGTCATGGACCGGCTCGGGCTCGGCTACGAAGCGCTCTCGACCGTCAATCCGCGGCTCATCTACTGTGCGGTCTCCGGCTTCGGCCAGACGGGGCCCGAGCGGGCGACGGCCGCCTTCGACGGCAAGCTGCAGGCGATGTCGGGCATCATGTCGATCACGGGCGAGCCGGCCCATGGCCCGACGCGCGCGGGCTTCGCGCTGTGCGACACGATCGGCGGCGCCACGGCGGCGCTGGCCGTCGCGAGCGCCCTCTACCAGCGCACGCACACCGGACGCGGGCAGCTCGTGGACGTCGCGATGCTGGACGCGGCGCTCGCCTTCATCCCCGGTACGGTCTCCGAGTACACCGTCGCGGGCATCGAGGCTCGGCAGATCGGCAACGGCTCCGTGAGTCGGAAGCCCACCGCTAGCCGGTTCCGGGCGCGCGGCGGTTACATCGTCCTGGCCGTGCTGACCGAGAAGCAGTTCGCGAGCCTCATGCGGGCCCTCGGGCGCGCCGACGCGCTCGACGATCCGCGGTTCAAGGACTGGCCCGCCCGCACCGCGAACGAGCCGGCGCTGCGCGAGATCATCGAGACCGCGCTGGCGGCCGACGATCCCAAGAGCTGGGAGGCGCGGCTGACGGCCGCCGACGTGCCGTGCGGCTCCATCTGGAAGATCGACGAGATCGTCCGCCACCCGCAGCTCGAGCACCGCGACGTGCTCCAGACGATCGATTCGCGTTACGGGCCGATGCGGCTCGTCGGCGCCGGGTTCCGGCTGGCGCACGGCAGCCCCGGCCTGGACCGGGAGCCGCCGACGCTCGGCGAGCACACCGACGAGATTCTGAAGGAAGCCGGCTACGGGACCGAGGAGATCGAGCGCCTGCGGCGCGAAGCCGTGGTCTAGAGCTTCACGGGCCAGCCGCCGTGCCCGCGCGGCTGGCCCGTGAGCAGACTTCCTCTCAGTCCCTGAGGGCGAACACCCACACGACCCCGCCCTGCGGCACCTCGGTCTTGGTGCCGAGGAACGTGTCGAGCCGGGCCTGCATCCGCTGGGCGTCGACGCCCCAGCCCGATTGCACGGCGATGTACTGCACGCCGTCGACCGCGAACGAGCTCGGCACGCCCGTGATTCCGGAGTTGGTTCTGAACTGCCAGAGCTGCGAGCCCGTCTTGGCGTCGAACGCCCGGAAGTTCCGGTCGTTGGTTCCGCCGAGGAAGACGAGCCCGCCGCCCGTCGTGAGGATCGGCCCCCAGTTCTGGGACTGGAACTTGTGGGTCCAGACCCTTCGGCCGGTCGCCATGTCCCACGCCTGTAGCTCACCGATGTGGGTTGCGCCCTGTCGCCAGCTCATGCTGCTCTTCGGCCGGTCCACGCCGACGAAGAGCTTGCCGGGTTCGTACGGCCCCTGCATGCCCGTCATGGTGCTGCACAGGTTCTCGTTGGCCGGGATGTAGAGATAGTTCGTCTTGGGGTTGTAGCCCGCCGGCGTCCAGTCCTTGCCGCCCCAGAGGCCGGGGCAGAAGGTGATGGCCGCGCCGGTCCGCGGCTTGCGCTCGGAGTCGTAGCTCGGGCGCCCGGAGACCGGATCGATGCCCGTGAAGACTTCCTGGACGACGAACGGCCGCGCGTCGACGAACTTGATGCCGTCCGTGAGGCGCTCGAGCCGCCAGAGGTAGCCGTTGCGGCCCGGGTGCACGAGGCCCTTGATCGTCCGCCCGTCCTTTCGGAAATCGATGAGGAGCGGCGTGGAGACCTCGTCCCAGTCCCAGGAGTCGTTCCAGTGATACTGATGGTGACCGCGGATCTTGCCGGTGTCGACGTCGAGCGCGATCACCGACGACGAATAGAGATTGTCGCCGGGGTGCATGTCGCCCGGCCACGGCGCCGCATTGCCCGTGCCCCAGAAGCTCAGGTTGAGCTGCGGATCGTAGTGCCCCGTGAGCCACACGGAGACGCCGCCCGTCTTCCAGGCGTCACCCTGCCAGGTCTCGTGACCGGGCTCTCCGGGCCCCGGGATCGTGTAGGTCTTCCACGCGGGCTTGCCGTCTTTCGCGTCGAAGGCGGCGATGTAGCCGCGGATGCCGAGCTCGCCGCCCGAGGTGCCGACCATGACCTTGCCCTTCGCGACCAGCGGCGCCAGGGTGAAGTAGTAACCGTTCTTGTAGTCGTCGACGGTCGTGTCCCACACCACCTTGCCGGTCTTGGCATCGAGCGCGACCACGTGGGCATCGACGGTGCCGACGTACACGCGGTCCTCCCAGAGCGCCACGCCCCGGTTGGTGGGATGGAGCTGGAGCAGGTCCTCCGGCAGGTCCTTCTTGTAGCGCCAGAGCAGGTCGCCCGTCTTGGCGTTGAGCGCGAAGACCTGCTGCTGCGGGGTCGTCACGAACATGATGCCGTTGTTGACGATCGGTGGAGACTGGTGGCCCTCGGTCACGCCGGTCGAGAACGTCCAGACCGGCACGAGCTTCTTGACGTTCGCCGGGGTGATCCGGTCGAGGGGACTGTACCCCCAGCCGCTATAGTTGCCCCGGTACATCAACCAATTGTGCGACTCCGGGTTGAGGAGCCGCTGCTCGGTCACCGCGCTGTACTCGCCCATGCCCTGCTGCGCCGCGAGCATCGCCGGCCCGAGCGCCGCGATCACCGCGACGCCCACGGCGGCCAGCTTCCTGGGGGACATCATCCTCGCCTCCTCGTGTTGGCGTGTCGACCGGGTCGTTTCAATTGAGTTGCGTGAGGCCGCTCTAACGGCTCACCCCCCTCCCGAATCGAAGCCCGGCCGGCCGATGAAGCTGCCGGCCACCGACAGCATCCCGTCGACGACCTTCAGCGGCAGGGCCGGCAGTCGTCGCGGCGCCGGACCGTTCAGGACCCGCGCGCTCTCCTTGAGATCAAACTCCGAGAAGTGGCACGGGCACTTGACCGTGCTCGAGGCCGGCTGCCAGTCCCAGCTATCACACCCGGTGTGCGTGCACACCGCCGAGTACGCGACGATCCCATCCGCGGCGCGCGCGCGCGTGTCGCCGTTGAGACCGTTCGGGTCGAGACGCACGAGCAGGACCTGGTTGAGGCGTGAGTCGTCACGGACGATCCTCGTCGTCGGGTCCATCGGGTACGCGGTGAGGGGGGCCCCGCCGGCGGGAAGGTCGGCGAGCGTGATGACCTGGCCCTTCCGTCCGCCGCCGGCGAATACGAAGCGATCGTTCCTCTGCGGCCGCGCCCTCCGCGGGCTGTCATCCTGGGCGCCGACGACATCGACAACCGGCAGCGCCAGGATCACGCCGACCGCCAGCTTGAGCACCGCACGCCGCCGGGACCCCTGGTCGGGCGCCCGTCGTGATGTCTCGCTCAATCCCCGCCCCCGCTCTGGCCCATGGTGCGCCCCGACGGCCACGACTTCGTGGCGGCAGAATCGTCCCGCAGCCCACGCGATGTCAAGGCCTGAACACGCCCAGGCCGTCGGCGGTCGAGACGCGATTGACAACGTGCCGGCCCCATAGTGAAGTGCGGCGATGACCTATCCTCAGACGTGGATCGTCGTGCTTCGCGTGGTGGTCGGCGCGTGGTTTCTCAAGGCGGTGTGGACGAAGCTCGTCGTCGAGTTTCTGGGGGGCGTCGTTCCGTACCCGGCGGTGTCGGCGCGATTCCTCGGATTTCACCCCAAGCGCGTGGCCGAGTTCGCGGCCGGCAACCCCGTGGGCTGGTACAAGGATTTTCTCGAGGACACCGTGCTGCCGAACAGCCGGACCTTCGCGTCGCTTCAGGCCTACGGCGAGGCGGCCGTCGGCCTCGGCCTCGTCCTCGGGCTGCTGACCGGCCTGGCCGGGCTCGTCGGCCTCGTGCTCTGCCTGAACTACGCGCTGGCGACCCAGTGGATGAGCTTTGGCCAACAGGGATTCCACGTGCTGCTCGTGACCGCCATGGTGATGTTCGTCGGCGCCCGCGCCGGACGCGTATGGGGCGTCGACGGCTGGACCCTCGCATGGTGGGGCGACCGGGCTCCGCCGTGGCTCCGGCTCCTGATCTGAGCGGCGCTCGGCGACGTCAGGGAACGTTGGCGATCGCGACGCCCCACGGGAGCGTCCCGCACGGTACGCGCGCGACGACGGTGTTCGACTGGGTGTCGATCACCGCGACCTCGCTGGCGCGGCCGATCGTCACGTAGAGAAATCTGCCCTCCGGCGTGAGCGCCGTCCACCACGCGCGTGGGCCGACCGGAATCACCGCGAGCACCTCGAGCGACGTGGTATCCAACACCCGGACGTCGCCGGACTGGCCGTGGGACACGTACGCGCGGGCGCCATCCCGCGCGAGGGTGATGTCCACGGGACGGCTGCCGCCGGTCGGCGCCGACTTGATCACCGTCATCCCCTTCATGTCGATGACCGAGACCACGTGGGCCTGCTCGCTGGCGACCCACAGATGGCGCGAGTCCGCCGTGAAGCGCATCCCACGCGGGTTCTTCGGCACGGCAATCCGCCGGACGACCGCGTCGCTTGCGGTCTCGATCACGTGGATGTCGTCCGACGTCTCGTTGGACACGGCGATCCACCGCCCGTCGGGCGAGGCCACCGCCGTCTCCGGCTCCTTCCCGACGGCGATCTTCTTCGCGACCTTCAGGGAGGGGACGCTCAGCACGGTGACGGACAGCTCGTTCTCGTTGACGACGTAGAGCGCGGTCCCCGCTCGGTTGGGTGTCAGCCCCTCGGGATCGATCCCGGCGGGCACGGTGTCCAGCACCGCGAGCGACCGGGCGTCGATGACACTGAGGCTGTCCGAGTTGCTGTTGGCCACGTAGACGAGTCGGCCGTCGGGACTGAACGCCACGCCCCGTGGACGCTTGCCCACGGGGACCGTCGCGACGACCGTCCGGCCCGCCGCCTCGATCACCGTCACGTCGTCGGACTTCTCGTTGGTGACGAACACCCGCACCTCGGCGGCCGCCTGGGCGTGACCCAGAACGAGCACGGCGAGCATGAGGGAGCCAGCACATCGTAGTCCGCGCACGACGTCCTTCCCGGGACCGGTGGCCGTGAAGATCCCCCCGCGCGCGTCGACCACGCCCGGCGTCATTCCCAGCAGCATCGCGAGCACCCTCGCCGAGCGCGCGTTCAGGGCTCGTGCCATCGGCATGATCTTTCCTCCGGGATCACGGTGACCACCTCGCCAGCAGGCCGGGGGATGGCGCGCGCCGTGGCGTGATGGCCCCGGCTCAGCTCACGCGGCGGTCGCGGCCGACCCAGTAGGGCTCGCGCAGCTTGAACTTCTGGAGCTTGCCGGTCGCCGTGCGCGAGAGCGAGTCGCGCAGCTCCACCGAGGTCGGGCATTTGAAGTGCGCCATCCGGCTCCGACAGAAGTCGATCAGCTCGCGCTCGGTCGCCGCCTGACCCGGGCGCAGGACGACGAGCGCCTTGATCGTCTCGCCCCACTTTTCGTCCGGCACCCCGATCACCGCCGTCTCCAGCACGGCCGGATGCTGGAAGAGGCAGTCCTCCACCTCGATCGAGGACACGTTCTCGCCGCCGGTGATGATGACGTCCTTCTTCCGGTCCGCGATGACGACGTACGCTCCGTCCTCGTGGCCGCCGTCACCGGTGTGGAACCATCCGTCGACGATCGCCCCGGCCGTCTCCTCCGGCTGGTTCCAGTAGCCTTCGAAGACGTGGTTCGAGCGCGCGAGGATCTCGCCCGCGTGGTCCACGGCCATCCGGACACCCACCGCGGGCACGCCCGCGCGCGACAGCCGGCGCGCGCGGTCCCCGCGGTCGAGCGCGTCCCACTCTTCGGGTGCCCGGTTGATCGTGAGCAGCGGAGACGTCTCGGTGAGCCCGTAGATCTGGATGAACTCCCAGCCGAGCTCGGTCTCCACGCGCTCGATGGTCTTCGAGGGCGGGGGGGCGCCGGCCACGACCACGCGGACGCGGCCCGCACCGGGCACGGGCTCGCCGCGCTGGCGCCGGGCCGCCGCCGCGTCGAGCACGGCGGCGATCACCGCGGGCGCGCAGTTGAACAGCGTCACGCCCTCCGCCTCCACGCGCTTGAGGATCTCCTCGCCGTCGATCTTCCGGACGATGATCTGGCGAGCGCCCATGGCGGTGACCGCATAGGGCATGCCCCAGCCGTTGCAGTGGAAGGTGGGCAGCGTGTGCAGGTACACGTCGCGATCGGAGACGCCCAGGTGCCACCCGAAGGTCACGGCGTTGAGCCAGCACCCACGGTGCGTGAGCTGGACGCCCTTGGGACGCGCGGTGGTCCCGGAGGTGTAGTTGACGGAGACCGTGGCGTTCTCGTCGCTCACGTGCCAGCGCGGGCGCGCCTGGGCGCGGCCGAAGAGCTGCGAATCCGTCGCCGGCCCGAGGACGAACCGGTGCTTCACGGGGATGGCGCCGACGGTCTCTTCCAGCTCGGGATCGACGAGCGCCACCGTCGAGCCCGAGTGTTCGATGATGTAGCGGATCTCGTCGGCGTTGAGGCGGAAGTTCACCGGTACCAGGACCCGGCCGTAGACGCTCACGCCGAAGAGGCTCACCAGGAAGCGCCCGGCATTGGGCGAGACGATGGCCACCCGCTCGCCCTCGGCCACTCCGAGGTCGTCGAGGGCGGCGGCCAGGCTCCGGCACATGGCCGCGAAGCGGGCGTAGGTGACGCGCCCGAGCCCGCCGCCGGGGGGATTCGGCTCGTCGACGACGGCCACGCGGCTGCCGTACACCTGCTCGGCGCGCTCCAGGAAATCGCCCAGCGTGAGGGGGACGATCATGGTGAGCGCTCCTCGAGCGGTGGGGTCACGGCCCGGGCCGCTTCAGATCGATGACTTCGTACGCGACGACGGGACGGTGGAACCCCTTGAGCTGGAGCGGACCGACCTCCTTGGCGGTCACGAGATCGGTCACGGCGGCGTGGATCCGCTGGCTGATGAGAATCTGATCCGGCGACGCCTCGGAGCACAGGCGGTGGGCGAGGTTGGTCACGCTGCCGATGGCGGCGTAGTCCTGCCGCCCCTCGAAGCCGATCGCGCCGATCGTCGCGTAGCCCTTCGCGATGCCCATGCTGAAGTCGAGGTCGTAGCCGCGCCGGCGCCATTCGGCGCCGAGCACCCGGATCCTGGCTCGCATGGCCTCGGCCATACGGACGGCGCGCTCCTCCGGATTCGCGACCGGCACCGGGTCGTTGAAGAAGATCATCATGCCGTCGCCGGTGAAGCGCTCGAGGGTGCCCTCGTGCTCCAGGATGAGGCGTCCCATCTCGGCGTGGTAGGCGCCGAGGACATCCGAGACCTCCTCGGGCTCGGACATCTCCGCGAAGGCGGTGAAGCCCCGCAGATCGAGGAAGGCCACGCTGATCTCCCGCCGGTGCGGCCGCAACGGGTCCGCATCGCCCCCGGTGACGATCGCGTCCGCGAGCTGCGGCGAGAAGAAGCGCTTGAGCCGGCTCATCTGCTCCAGCTCTGTCACCTGCTCGGTCACCCGCCGCTCGAGGGTCGCGTTCCAGCGGGCGATCTCCTCGGCCTGGGCGGTGACCGTGTCGTGGAGCGCCTTGATTCTCAGCATCGAGCGGACCCGCGCCGAGAGCGCGGCGTGGTCCACCGGCTTGGTCAGGTACTCGTCGGCGCCCGCCTCGAGCCCGGCGACGATGTCCTTCGCGTCCGTCATCGCGGTCACGAGGATGATCGGCGTGAACGAGGGGTCCGGCATCGCCTTCAGCCGGCGGCAGACCTCGATACCGTCGACCTTCGGCATCATGACGTCGAGCAGGATCAAGTCGGGCCGCGCGTCGCGGGCGACCGCGAGCGCCTCGGCGCCGTCGACGGCGGTGACGACCTCGTAGCCGTCCGCCGTGAGGCGCATGCTCAAGATGCGGACGTTGGCGGGGTTGTCGTCGGCGATCAGGACGCGTGGCGGAGTCCTCACCCCGATTCCTAGCGGGTGACGGCGATCTTCTTCGAGCTCTCCCAGGCCGCCGAATGCGTGGGCTCGGCGATCGCCCGCAGCGTGCCGCCCTCGTCGAGCGCGATCGTGAAGACCGCTTTCGGGTAGGAGAACACCGGGTGCAGGTAGACGCGCGCGATCTCGGCGCTGTCCTTGTAGAGCGCGATGTAGCGTACGAAGTGCTCGCCGAGCGACGGGTGGGTGGAGCCGGCGCCCACCGTGACGGTGACCTCGAACCACTGCCCCCGCTTCACCGAGTCTGGCGCCTCGATCTTGGGCGTGTGCTTCTCGTCGTACGACCGGCGAACCTCGCGGTATTCCGGGGTGAACTGCTCGGCCTGGCTCTGCGCGTCCACCCGCGCGGTGCCCGGGACCAGGGCCAGCGCCGCCACGGCGGCGACGACCGACGTCCTCGCGTATTTCATGGTTCCTCTCCTCTCGCGCGGCCTCAGTTCTCGGGGAGAAACTTGTGGATCAGCGCCAGCAGGTCGCGCGGGCTGTACGGCTTGGCCAGGTAGGCCGAGGCGCCGGCGTCCATCGCGCGCCGGTCGTCACCGCTCAGGGCGAACGACGTCACCACCACGAGCGGGATGCGCGCGGTGCGTGGATCGGCCCGCAGCAGGCGGGTCGCGTCGAGTCCCGACAGCTTGGGCAGCTGAACGTCCATCAGAATGAGATCGGGCAGCTCGCGCTGCGCCACCGCGACCCCCTCCTCGCCGTCCGCGGCCTCCAGCAGCTTGTACGGAGTCCGGCTGAGCAGCTGTCTCACGATCTTCCGATTGTACTCGTTGTCCTCGACGTGGAGGACCGTTCGGTCTCTCATGCGCGCCCTCCGTCCGTGTGCAGGGGCACCGTGAAGAAGAAAGTCGATCCCTTGCCGAGCTCGCTTTCGACTCCGATGCGTCCGCCGTGCATCTCGACCAGCCGCTTCGTGATGCTGAGCCCGAGCCCGGTGCCGCCGTATTCCCGGGTGATCGTGGTGTCGACCTGACGAAACTCGGCGAAGATGTTCTCGACCTCGTTCTTGGGAATGCCGATGCCGGTATCGCTGACGCGATACACGAGCCACGCGCCGTCGAGGCGCACGTCGATGTCGACCCGGCCCTGGCGGGTGAACTTGAGCGCGTTGCCGGCGAGGTTCAGGAGGCACTGCGTGATCCGCCGGCCGTCGCCCCGGGCCGGCGGGATGTCGGGCGCCACCCGGGCGGTGAACGTCAGGCCCTTCTCGAGGGCCAGCGATCTCAGGGACGCGCGCACGACGTCGACGATTTCCTGGACCGAGTACTCGTCGACTCCGAGCTCGAATCGCCCCGCCTCGATCTTGGACAGGTCGAGCACGTCGTTGATGAGACGGAGCAGGTGGCGGCCGTTCGTCTGGATATCGACGAGCGGCTCGCGCAGGGTCGGAGGCACCTCGCCGTACAGCTCGTCGAGCATGATCTCGGTGAAGCCGAGGATCGCGTTGAGCGGCGTGCGCAGCTCGTGGCTCATGTTCGCGAGAAACTCCGACTTGGCGCGACTGGCCAGCGCCAGCCGGTCGTTGAGGCTGTGGAGCGTCTCCGCCGCCACCCGCTGCTCGTCGTCGAGCCGGCGGAGCTCGCGGCTCATCCAGTTCATGTGCTCGGCCAGCGCGCCGAACTCGTCGCGGTTCGGCACGACGATCGTGCCCCCGAACCGCCCCTGGGCGACCTCGCTCAGAAAGCCGTGCGCCTCCCGCACCGGCAGGATGAACGACCACGAGATCACGAACCCGCCCAGCAGCGCCAGCACGATGGAGGCGACCGCGAAGCCGGCCATCATCCGCAGGGAGTAACGGCTGGCCGCCGCGATGCTGGCCCGAAGGCTGGCCATCCGCGTCTCCTCGGCGGCGACGAGCGAGCCGACCAGCGTCTCGATCTTCCGGTAGGTCGGCTCCTGGCGTGTCCGCAGCGCCGTCATCGCGTCCGCGAGGCGCCCGTCGCGGACGGCGTTGGCGATGTCGGCGACGGTGGCCATCGCGTCGTCCTGCGACCCGCGAATGTCCTGGATGAGCGCGCGCTCCTCGGGCGGCGCCGCCTTCTCGAGGCGGGCGAGCGTATCGTTGAACCGGTTGTTCTCGCGCAGGATCAGCGCCACGATGTCGGCGTCCTTGGACAGGAGCGCCATGGCGGTGAAGTGCATCTGCATCGCGAGCGCGTGCTCGATCTGCCGCGACCAGCCGACCCGCTCGTGGGCCTCGTCGAGGAGGTTCGTCTGGCGGGCCGTCTCGGCGACGGTCCGGAGGCTCACCGCGCTCATCGCGATGAAGAGCAGGGTGATCAACAGAAAGCCGGCGAGGAGCTTGATGTGGACCGACGCGCGAATCCGCGCCACGGCTCGCACGAGGATCCCCAGCGGCGACGCGAGCAGCGCCACCACCGGCGGCGCCACTCGCTCGGGGGCCGACACGCGGAGCATCGAGGGCCCGCCCGCGGCCTAGCGGGCGGGCATCTCCAGCGTGACGGTCGTCGGCTCCGGGTCGCCGACCACGATGTCCTGTGAGATCGTGCCGAGCCGCTCCTGCCATGCCCGGAGCGTGTAGCGTCCGGCCGGGACCCCGCGCAGCGAGAACTGCCCCTCGGTGTTGGTGAGCGCGTAGAAGGAATGCGGGGCCACCACGACCCACCCGCGCATCCAGGAGTGGAGATCGCACGTCACCCGAATGATCTCCGGCTGCGCGAACGTGATGGCGATGGTCCGCCCCTTCGGCTGGGTTCGGTTGAATGGCGGGTTGGCGTTCGGCGTGCTGTGCAGGTTGTGCAGGAGGCGGTCGCTGTTCAGGAAGTCGATCCGCCCGCCCGCCGCCACGACGACGACGCGGGGCGCGAACATGCACTCCCGCTGATCCATGGCGGTCACCGCCGGCAGCGCCTCGGCGGTCATCCCCGCCGGCGGTTTGTCGAGCCACACGACGGCGTTCCGGATCCCTCCCTGCGGCGACAGGAGCAGGTCCTCGGCGTTCTTCTCCTTCCCGCACACGTACTGATCGATCGTCACGGCGAGCTTCCGAAGCTCCGGGGCCGCCCCCTTGAGGACGACCGCGCCCTTGATCGACCCGCCCGACGCGACGCGAGGCGTCGCCAGGCCCGTCACCAGCGTGACGATCGTGATGCCGAACAGGACCGCTCGCAAAGCCGTCACCGCCATCTCCCTCCGCGCCCGATCAGCCCGCGAGTGCCGACGTTAGCGCGCGGATACGGTGTCGTGCAAGGTGAAAAGCGTTCTCTGACTCGCGGTCGTGCCCCCCTTGACTGCCCTGGGCAGCGTCCCTAGAATCCGACCACGCCCCTCGGCGATCTCCTCGACGTCCTAACCACAGGAGGACAGGCCATGAAAGAACTCGTCTTCGCGCTAGAGTTCAGAGGCAGCGCCGCGCCGGTCGCCGGGTCGGACAAGAAGCTGCAGGCCAGGACCTCAGCCGTCAGCCAGACCCTCCGTAGCGTCCTGAAGCCCGACGGGATCCAGGGGAGCATCGAAACGTCGACCGGCGGAGCGTCCGCGAGCTTCGAGTCCGAGGTCGAAATGGTCGGCGAGGGCGCCTTCGTCGAGTCCGGAAGCATCCGGTACGGGGAGGCGGGCCGGGTCTCGTTCAGGACCGTCGGCCGCGGCACCCTCGGCGCGAGCCCGCACGCGGGGCTCCAGCGGGGCGCCGTCATGTGGGAGGTGACCGGGGGCGAGGGCTCGCTCGCGGGCGCGCAAGGCCTCATCACCTCGAACTTCACGGTCGGCCCGCAGGGCGAAGTGGTGGACAACCACTTCGCGCGGCTCTTCGTGCCATAATCGGCGACACCGACCAACCACACCACGAACGAGGGACCTATGGTGAGCCGGCGAGTCGTCAGATCCTACCAGGCGCGCTACAGCCTCGGCGCCAACAAGGCCAGCATGTACGACCTCACGGACGCGATCGACGTCCACGCCCATGCGCGCGGCCACGACGAAGAAGAGCCGCTGCACGCCGCGCAGGAGGCGAGCCGGGCGGGCATGAAGGCGATCCTGTTCAAGAGCATTTCCCCCGGCCGTCCCTGGGAGGTCGCTCGCCGGGTCCAGGAGGATGTCGATCGCTGGGCCGAGCGGGAGAACCTGAGGCCTGTGAAATGTCTCTCCGCCTGGGTGGTCGGGATCCCGCTGAAGCCCATCGACTTCGCCGAGATCAAGGCGGCCGTCGAGGGCGGGATCCTCGGGATGTGGATGCCACCGGTGACCTCGGCCTGGAGCATCTATCGTCTCGGCGGCCGCGGCGTCTGGTTCGACAAGGCGCGGCGCTACGACGATCCGGTGGCGCCCGTCGCCTGGGAGCAGGCGCTCAAGACCGGGATGTACGTGCTGGACGATCACGGCCGGTTGCTCCCGGCGATCCGCGATACCGTGCGGCTCTGCGCCGATCACGGCGTGGCGCTGTCGTTCGGCCACCTCTCGCCCCAGGAGATGGACGCGATGGCCGAGGAGGTCGGCGCCATCGGCTACACCCGGGCGTTCATCGACCATCCCTTCAGCGAGGTGTTCGAGTTCGACGTGCCCAAGATGAAGCGGTGGGCGGAGGCCGGCGTGCGCTTCGCGCTCACCTGGGACGAGCTCTCGCCGCTGCTCGGCGTGGACACGCAGGACATGGTCGCGGCGATTCGCGCCGTCGGCCCCGAGCACTTCATGCTCTCGAGCGACGCGGGCATCCCGCTCCTGCCGCAGACGGTCGAGGCCTATCGCTTGCTGGCGGCGATGCTCCGGGCCTACGGGATGACCGAAGTCGAGATGCGACAGCTCATGACGGGCAGCGCCAAGGAGCTTCTGACCCTGTCCTGAGGGTTACTTGCTTGGCGCCTTCACGGCGGCGCCGGGAGTGAGCCGAGCCTGTTTCAGCTCGGCGAGTCGGCGCCGCCGCGCGAGGCGCCGGAGTCGTTCAACGGCGTGCCGCGTTTTCGAGTGCGTAGCCATCGACCCTACCCTCCCACGTGAGGTCCGAAGAGGCGACACGACCGCGCGTGAAACTCATCCCAGCGAGGCCAGGCGAGTGAGCAAGGCCTGCAGGGCGGGATCGTCGGCGCCCTTGGGTTTGATGCGCGTGAACTCCTCCCGCTCCTTCTTTCGCCAGAGCGGCGGCTTGGTGGCGTCGATCGCCATCTTGCCCCCGACGCGCATCACGGTGACCTCGGAACGGTCCACGTTCGGGGCCGAGATGTCGAGGGGATGGATGCGCTCATGCGGGATCACGATGACGCCGCGCTCGGGGTTCAGGCGCGTCGAGATCGCCCAGAAGACCTCGCGCGGATCGTAGATGTTCACGTCTTCGTCGACGGCGATCGCGATCTTCGGATGCAGATACGGGCTCGACAGGACCCCCAGCAGCACGTCACGCGCCTGACCGTCCCAGCGCGGTGTCATCTGCACGAACACCGTGAACATCGTGACCCACGGCGGAATGTAGACGTCGTGGATCTCCGTGCGGCCGTGGATCTCGCTGAGGCGTCGAAAGAGGCTCGCTTCCATCGGCACCGAGACGAGCGGCTGATGGTCGGTGAAGACGGTCGCCTGCATGTGGCGATAGATCGCGTCGCGCCGCCGGGTGATCGCCGTCACCTCGAAGACCGGCGCCGGCCCCTCGGCGCCCTTGCTGTAGCCGGTAAACTCCCCGAACGGACCCTCCGGCTCGCGCACGCCCGGCGGCACGACGCCCTCGATCACGATCTCCGCTTGCGCGGGGACCTCGAGGTCGATCGTCTCGCACCTCACGAGCTCGAGCGTCTCGCCGAGCACGCCCGCGCCCATCTCGAGCTCGTCGTACCCCTCGTGCCGACCGCTGAAGTTGGCGAGGATCTCGTAGCCGGGATGCAGACCGATCGCGAACGCCATCGGCGCCGGCAGGCCCCGCTCCTGGTACTTCATCAGGTGAGCCCAGTTGTGCCGCGCCGCCATCCAGAAGCCCATCTTCCGCGGTCCCCGGACGAGCGCGCGAATGATGGCCTCGTTGCGCACGCCGGTGTCCGGATCCTTGGTGATGGTGACGCCGGAGCCGAGGTAGCGGCCCGCGTCGCCCTCGGAGTGGATCGGAATCGGGAGCGTCGTGATGTCGGCGTCGGCGCCGAGGAGCTTCACGTCCTTGCACGGGCCGTCGGAGACGATCTTCGAGCCGCCGGGCACGCGCGTGAACATGCGGTCGGCGAGCTCCCGCACGACGCTCTGCGGCGCCGTCCCGAGCGCCTTCGCCTGACGCGCGCGATCCTTCACCAGGATGTCGCAGAGCTTCCAGCCCGGGAAGCCCTTGAGCCGATTCAGGAGAATCGGCCGGGGGCTGGCCGAGCAGAGCGCGCCGGCCTGGCTGATCGGATCGACCTCGTCGTCGACGCGGATCAGGTCGTCGCCGAGCGCCGCGAGAAAGTCTCTCAGGTTCAACGCCATCATCATCTCCTCAGGCGCGCTGTGGCCTCAGTCGCGTTGTAGCAACCGCGCATCCCGAAGTCAAACGCATGGCGATCTTCGCTCTTGACCGGGCCGTCGTCCCGGGTGTTAGTGGGGGCGACTGTGCCGTCGACTGCTCAGGGTGTGCGACCATGGCCCGATCATCCACGCCGAGATCTTCGACGCCGGTGGCCGCCACCGGCCGCGGGTAAGCCGGCGACGCTGCCGTACACCGGCAAGAAGTTTCTCGCGAGCCTCGACGACGGTCGGGAGGTCTGGATCTACGGCGA
>Ga0209056_10000330_pt1 | contig 53404 bp, 53 predicted proteins | sample GraSoiAngelo_114_FD_185876 | JGI IMG/M metagenome (GOLD analysis project Ga0209056, IMG submission 185876) | Grasslands soil microbial communities from the Angelo Coastal Reserve, California, USA - 14_0903_13_40cm (SPAdes) (version 2) | ecosystem: Environmental > Terrestrial > Soil > Grasslands...
CATCGGCTGATTTCTTTAGCGCGCTCTTCTCATCAGCTGTGAGCTGCACCTCGACGATCTGCTCGAGACCATTCTTGCCGAGCTTACACGGCACGCCGCAGTACATCCCTGACAGCCCGTACTCGCCCTCGAGCCAGGCCGCGCACGGCAACAGTCGCTTCTGATCGAGCACGATCGACTCGACCATCTGCACGACGGCCGACGACGGCGCGTAGTAGGCCGAGCCCGTCTTCAGGAATGCAACGATCTCGGCGCCGCCGTTGCGCGTGCGATCGACGATCTTGTCCAGCTTCGCCTTGTCGAGGAGCTGCGTGACGGGAATCCCCGAGACGATCGTGTACGAGACGAGCGGCACCATCGTATCGCCATGCCCGCCAAGCACCATCGCTTGAATGTCCCGCACGGACACGTCGAGCGCTTCACGCGCTCGCGCGGGAATCCGGTGACCTGCTTGGTCACCCAGCACATCACGTCGAGCGGATTGGAAACGACCACGACGATCGCCTTGGGGCAGTTTTGCTTGATCTGCTGCGAGACCTGCTTGACGATATCGGCGTTGGTGCGCACCAGGTCGTCCCGGCTCATCCCCGGCTTGCGGGCGATGCCGGCGGTGACAACGACCAGCTCGGAGCCTGCCGCGGGGCCGTAGTCATTCGCGCCGATGATGCGCGTATCGAACCCTTCAATCGGCGCCGACTCGTATTGGTCGAGCGCTTTGCCTTGCGGAACGCCTTCGATGACGTCGACGAGAACGACGGTGCGGGCGAGCTCTTTTTCAGCGAGGCGTTGCGCAGTCGTCGCACCGACGTTGCCGGCGCCGACGACGGTGATTTTGGTGAGCATGGTGCGGGAAACTTAGGGACGCCGGGTGCGGCCGGCAATCACAGCTTCGAGTCGGCGACTCTCGCGTTCTCCGCGATTATTGTTGCTTCGAGTGCGGTCAACGTCCCATCGCTTAAGGCAGCTTGGGCGCGTTGCTGCAGGGCTGCGAGAACACTGTGAGCGGCGTTCGTCCTCCCGGCGGCGACGTGACGTTGCGCATCGGTCGTCAGGCTCTGCATCGACGTGCAGGTCCCCTGGCGCGCACCGGCGGCTCCCTGGCAGATCCCTTCAATGACCTGGGCCAACTGGGCCAGCACGTCCGTCGCTGACGCGGCAGTCATCCGCGGCTCGAGCTCGGCAGCGGCAGCGAGCAATCGATTCCTGATTACGCGATCCGCCATCGTGTCTGCGATTTGGCGCAGCGGCGCAAGAAGGGTGATGAGCGATGCCGTGCGGGCGGCGCGCGCCGCGGGGATCGGATATGCGGGCACAGCCTGTACGATCCGACCGAGGAGCGCCGCCCGATCTTCCGGGGCGAGGCCGTTGGTCGTGCTGGCCAGGGTGTAGCCCCACGTCGTGATGATCGCCGGTCGCGCTCTCTCTTTGGAAATCCACACCTCGTTCAGAACGGGGATTGCCGCTGACCCTCGAGTCGCGATGAACTCCTGCGCCGCGCGACTGGTCTCGATTCCCAGGAACGCGATCCCGCGGACGGCGGACGCGTCCTGCAGCCGGAGCACGCCACGGGTCAAATCGATCACGTACTCCGAGTATGTCTCATCGTCCTTTCCGGTCGTTTGGTCGTACCGCACCTGGCCTGTGGCTTCTCGCTCGAGGAGCTGGACCAGCGCCTGCCGTGCAGCCGACGAGAGCGACTGAATCGGCACGAGGTTCAGGCGTGCGACGGCCTGAGCCCGGGCAGAGACACTGGGGGAGCCGAGGACGCCGACTAAAGAATCCACGTTTTGGCCGAAGGCTCCGACCGGAAGCGTGAGCAGGAGACCAAGCGCTGCCGCATCCATGCTGATCCTGGTCATGGCGCGAGAGGACATTCGAGCTCGATATGAACGTGTCCGACGCCACTGAAGGAGGCGTCCGCGTGCTGAGGATCGGGGTCTCGTGGCTCCACCGTGAACCCCAACGACAATGCTTGGTCCGCGACGGCGTCCCAGTAGCTTTGCGCGGCGGCTAGCTGGGCGGCCGTGGGGAACACGGGCAATATCGGAACGGTCTGTATGTCCGCGGCACAACCGTACTGATGCCAACTGTCCGACACCGCTCCTGAGGCCTTGCCAACGTGGTAAGCGTTGTGCACGGGATTTCGGTACCCGCTGTTCACCTGCAGCGATAACGGCTGCAGCGCGAGTTGCAGGGCAACGAATAATGAATTGAAATCGCCGTTGATCACGGCCACCGTATAGTCGCCCGTGTTGGTTGCAGACACCCCAAACTGGCCCCGACCCGGGACGCCCTGGGCGACGCCCAGTTCGATGTATTCCTCTCGAATCGTATCGATCTCATCCTGCCGCACGATCGCGGGCGCCGAGCGCACCAGCGTTCTTGAAGCATCAACCGCCGCCGTCACCCGCAGCGCGAGCGACTTCTGATTCAAGCTCCCGGGATGTGGGACGGCGGCCCATCGCCCCGCATCCTGCGGCGGAATCAACGCCTCCACGTTGCTCCCAAACGGCGGAGTGACGCCGTTGGGCTCGAATGTGGTCACCGCGTCGGTGGGGTCGTCGACGATCTCCCACTGAATCGTGGGGGCCAGCGAGGCCGGCGTCACGCCCGCCCCGAGGCTCAGCCGATTCTCGCCCGGGCGACTGGTAAACGACCCTCCGGCATTGGGTCCTTGGGCTCGGAAGATCGTCACATCGGCGGTCGTGACCGGCTCGCGAAACGAGAGCAGGTACACCGTGCCGATGAAACCCTCGCTGGTCACCACGTGATCGGGATAGAACACGCTCGACACCCAGGACATGTCGCTGGTCGGTCGGATGACCACGCGGGTCACGCTATCAAGACCCGTGATCACCAGGGACTGGGGGAGCGTGCCGCTGCCGAAGTAGTAGACGTTGTGCTCCTCGTGCCGCACGCCACAGTCGGATTCATCCGCCGTGAAGGGCAGCGTCACACTCGCGCCCGACGGCGCGTACGCGGTGATGGAGCCGGGGTCGGCGCCGCAGTGCCAGATGTCCACCGGCATGACGACGACGTGAGCCACGGGCCGTGAGAACGCGACGGTCAGGTCGTACGGACCGGTATGCCCGTCTTCGTAGACCGCCTGCAGCGGTGGCGAGACGATGTCAAGGGACGTCTCGCACAGGTGGCCGTAATCGATGTAGCCCGCGGGACCGCCGAACGCGCGCCCCTTGAGATAGCCGGTACAGACGACGCCGCCTTCCCCCGGCGGGGGCACGTAGACGGCAAAACTGGGCGCCATGGTCTTGGTCGGAGCGACGACGTCGGTGTGCGTACACGCGGCGGCGGTAACGATAATCAAACAACAGGTAGCAGCGTGGCGGAGCTTCACATCGTGACATTACGGAAGGCGGCTTCACCCGCAAGAGATCAGCGCGCCACAGGTCACAAGGAAAAACCCTTGGTCAACCGCCGCGCGTGTGCATCTCCCGATGCGGATCTGCTCGCAGTCCATCGACCTGATACAGCGGCGCCCGTTGCGCCACACCGAGCCGCTCTTCGGCGCCACGATCGGTCCGCCCGCGCCACGTGGATGCGATCAGCTCCGCCAATTCTGCGTCACTGGCACCGCTCCGGAGTGGCTCGCGAAGATCGATGCCCCGCTCCGCGTAGAGGCACAACAGCCATGTGCCGTCAGCCGTCAGCCGACTGCGGTCGCAGGAACGGCAGAAGGGCGCGGTTGTCGAGGCAACAATTCCGAATGTCGCGCCGTCCGGCAGGCGAAAACGTTCCGCCGGCGCGCTCGAATCGCCCGTAGCCACGGGAGTGATGGGGCCATACCGAGCCGAGAGGACCTCGAGGATTTCCCGCTGCGAGAACACCTGCGCCGCCGACCACCCCGTGGCGCCGCCGACGTCCATGTACTCGATGAACCGGACCTCGGCGTCGTGCGCCCGCCCAAATTCGATCAAGTCGACCAGCTCGTCCTCGTTCACACCCCGCATCACCACGGTGTTGAGCTTCAGCGGGAAGCCGGCGGCCCGAGCAGCCGCGATCCCGGCGAGGACATCCGCATGCCGGTCACTGCGGGCCAGATCCTGCATGCGCGTGGGGCGGAGCGTGTCGAGACTCACCGTGATCCGCCCCAGTCCAGCGTGCCGCAGCGGCTCCGCCTGCCTGGCCAGCAGGAGCCCGTTGGTGGTCATCGCCAGATCGCGGATGCCGGCGATGCGCGCCAGCATGGCGGTCAGCGACGCCAGGTCGTGGCGCAGCAGCGGTTCGCCTCCCGTTAGCCGTACCTTCCCGACCCCCAGTGACGTGAAAATGCCCACCAGGCGGGCGATCTCTTCGAACGTCAGGATCGATTGCTTGGGGAGCCAGACGTACTCCTGCTCGGGCATGCAGTAACGACACCGCAGATTGCAGCGATCGGTGACCGAGACGCGCAGGCTGCCGAGCGGTCGCTGGAGCCTATCGGTGATCATCGGCTCCGACCCAGTTCGCGCTGCCGTCGCCGCGCAGCTCCTTCTTCCAGATCGGCAAACGCTGCTTCACTTCCTCGATCACGTAGCGGCACGACGCAAAGGCTTCGTCGCGATGCGGCGCGGCGGCCGCGATCGCGATGCTCGCCTCGCCGGCGGGAATGACGCCGAGCCGGTGTTGGAGCATGACGCGCGCCTCCGGCCACTGTGCCTGTGCGTCGCTCAGAATACGTTCGATCTCGGCGACCGCCATCGCCTCGTAGGCGGAGTAGTCGATGCCGGTGACGTCCCCGTCGTTCCGCACGGTGCCTAGAAACACGCAGGTGCCCCCGCGCTCGGCGCTCTGGACTGTGGCGAGCAGGTCGTTGACATCGAGCGGGTGACGCGTGAGATGCATCATCATCCACCCGACAGCGGCGGCAGCAGCGCCACCTCGTCGCCGTCTGTGACCGACGCCTCGAGCTTCACCTGACGCTGGTTCAGCGCGGCGAGCGGGCGAGGAGGCAGCGCCTGCGTGCCCGGAAACACTTCGCGGACGCGCGCGATCACGTCCGCGACCGTCGCCGGCGTTTCTACGTTCACCGCCGACGACGTACAGCCAGCCAGTTCGGCATACCGCGCGAAGAACCGCACCGACACCTCGCCCATGGTCCGATTATAGTCCCGACGCCAGGCCCTGCCAGATCTTGGCCTGCTTCGGTGTGGGGTTTGCGGCGCGCGCGAGGCTGATCCGCGAGTTGGTGCGCTCCTGCACCGTCGTGTTCAACGTCATCGTGCGTCCCGACCGCTGCACCGTGATCGTGAGCGGCTGTCCCGCCTTGCCGCGATAGCGCGTCCGGAAGTCGCCGCCCCAATCGCGGTCGCCCGTCACCGGAATGCCCCCGATGTTGGTAATCACGTCGCCCGGCTGGACGCCGGCCAGCTCTGCTGAGCTCTTCGGGGTCACCTGCTGCACCTCGACGCCGCCGGTTGCCGTCGCACCCGGCGAGACGCCGAGGAACGGACTGGTGACGACCTGCCGGTGGAACACGATCCCGGCTGTGGCGAATACCGCCTCATACGGCAGCGAGTCGCGGCCGTCGATGTAGCGGCGATAGAACGTGTCGACCTCGGGCATGCCGGCCGTGCGCAGCTCGTTCAAGAGATCGGCGGTCGAGAATCCTTTGTTCTGGCGGTAGGAGCGCGTATACAGCGCGCGCATCACCTCATCGAGATTGTGCGCGTTATCGGTCGCGTCACGGATCGAGATGTCGAGCAGGAAGCCGAGCAGCGATCCCTTGGGATAATAGAGCTGCGAGCTGTTGACGTAGACCTCGTGAATCCACGTCGCCTCGCTGCCATCCTGGGCGCTCCAGGGCTCAGGCGCCTGCTCGACCTGATCGATGTTGGATTGCGCGTTCGCCAGAAATTGATCGGGAGTCCATAACCCCGAGCGCAGATTGGTGAGATCCGCGTAGTAGTCGGTGACTCCTTCGGACCACCAGAGCAGCGGGGTGTACTGCTCGGCGTGGTAGTCGTAGGGCCACATCTCCGCCGGCCGGATCCGCTTCACGTTCCACAGATGGAAGAATTCGTGCGACAGCAGCGGATACATGAAATCGCCGAGGGTGCCGGACGGATCGGCGAAGGCGAGCGCCGGCATGATGTCGTACTGCGAGGAGCTGTGCTCGAGCCCGCCGCCGAAGTCGATCGGCCCGTGGATGACGTTAAAGAACACGGTGTAAACGTCGTACGGCGCGTCGCCCATGATCCGGTTCTGGACGGGCGCCATCTTCGCAATGCCGTTGCGGAGATTGCGCGCGACCGCGGCGGTGTAGTCGGCGGCGGGCCAGACCGCGATGCGAATCCATTTCCCGTCGGCCTGCAATGAATCGAGACTGTACCGCCCGAGGAACGTCATGGCATCGGCGAGCTCGTGATAGTCGCCGGCGCGATAGACGCCGTTCGCCGGACCCTTGAGCGCCGTTGTCACCTGCCACCCCGCCGGCAGCCGAAAGCGCACTTCTGCGGGACGCGCGTACTGGCCCTCTTCGAACATGAACAAATTCGTGCCGAGGAATTGCGCGAAGTCTTGCGCCGTGCGCGCGATGGAGAGGTCGATTGTGTTGGGCGAGTAGTCGAAGTCGACGGTTACATGATCGGTCCGACCGGTGACGACACGCCACGTGTCTTTGTCGGCGCGGTCCCAACGCAACGACTGGCCGCTGGCGTTCTTTGCGCCAAACCCGTGGACGTAGCGCGCGTAGTTCTGGATCTCGTAGTTGCCCGGACTCCACGCGGGGAGCGAGACGAAGAGTGTGTCCTTCCCCGCGGCCGGAAAGTCCGCCGAGACGTGGAACTCGCCTTGTGCGACGGAGACTTCATAGCGAACCGTTTGCGCGCGGAGTGGCAGCGCCAGAAGCAGCGCGAGCATGAGGCAGCCGGTGAAACGACGCATCATCACTCCGGGCAAGAAGTTGGGCCCCGGCGTCGTGCCGGGGCCCAAGTTCAAGTTAGCCTATGACAGTGTCGCAGGACGACTTACGATGTAACCTTCGCGCTCGCGTCGGCGACCATCGCGCGCAACTCCTTGCTGGGCTTGAAGACAGGCACTGGGCGCGCCGCCACTTCGACGGGATCACCAGTTCGTGGGTTACGCGCCATCCGCGTCTTCCGCTGGCGGATCTTGAACGTCCCAAACCCGCGTACCTCAATGTTATGCTGCTCAGCCAGCGCGGCTTTCACGGCATCGAGGAAGGAGTCTACGACCCGCGCACAGTCCTTTTTTGAAATGAGGGGACCAGCAGTGCGAGCAATTTGCGCGGTGACCTTTTCGACCAGATCAGCCTTCGTCATTGGTCCCCCCCGAACATCTGCCGGGTCAAAGTCGGGGGCTATCATACGGGCTTACTTATTTAGTGTCAAGAGCTTGTAGGAATTGTTGAAAGTGTCCCTGGGCGTCATGTGGGCCCGGGGACGCCTCCGGATGGTATTGGACGGCGAAAATCGGGTATTCACGGTGCTTGATTCCTTCGACGGTCCTGTCGTTGAGGTTAAGGTGCGTGACCTCAAGCGACTTCGCGCCCGGCACTTCCGTCGTCTCCCCCCGCACTGCGAATCCGTGGTTTTGTGACGTGATAAGTACTTGTCCTGTAGCGAGATCGCGGACCGGATGGTTGCCGCCGCGATGTCCGTACGGGAGCTTCACCGTTTCCCCGCCCATCGCCAGACCGAGGAGCTGGTGGCCGAGGCAGATGCCGAAGATCGGCAGCTTCCCGTCGGCCAGGGTCCGGATTGTATCGATCGCGTAACCGACCGCCGCCGGGTCGCCGGGCCCGTTCGACAGGAAGACACCGTCCGGTTTGAGGGCGCGCACTTCTGCGGCGGTCGTCGCGGCCGGCACGACGGTGACGCGGCAACCTTTTTGGACGAACAGGCGGAGGATGTTGCGCTTCATCCCGAAGTCGAACGCGACGACATGGTGCGCGGCGCCCGCCGGTCCCTCGGTATACGCCTCCGGAATCGTCGCCGCGCTCGCGAGGTCGAGTCCGTTCATCGAGGGAGAAGCAGCGAGCGCCGCTGTGACTCCGTCGGTCGGCTTCTCGCCGAGCGCGAGCACGCCGCGCATTGCGCCGCGCGAGCGGATGTAGCGCGTGAGTTGGCGCGTGTCGACGTCGGCGACGAGCGGGACCTTTGCCGCGGCGAGCCAGTCGAGCAACGTGCCGGTCGACCGCCAGTTCGAGGGCGTCGCCGAGAGCTCGCGTACAACAACGCCGGCAACGCGCGGTCGATCGGACTCCACGTCTTCCGGATTGATGCCGTAATTGCCGATCATCGGCGCGGTCATCACCACAATCTGACCGAGGTAGGATGGGTCGGTGAACACCTCCTGGTATCCGCTCAGATTCGTGGTGAAAACGACTTCCGCGTAAGCCGGTTCAAACGGGAGGGGCGCAGTTCCGGGGAACCAGGCGCCGTCCTCGAGAAGGACGTAGGCGGGTGCTGGGCTAGGGCCGGCGATTGCGCGGAGGCTGCGGCGCCGGAGCCGGCGGGGGGGCCGTCGGTTGAGTTTCGATGGGGAGCGGGGTGTTCTGCACCGGTGCCGGCGCCTGTCCCTGGCCCTCGAGCACCGAGCGCACCTGCGTGCCGGCCTGCGACATGAACGTCAGGATCAGGGCGATGAACATAAAGGTCCCGGCGGTCCACCAGGTGACCTTGGTGAGCAGCGTGGTCGCCTGACGGCCGCCCATGATCGTTTCGGTGCCGGCGCCGCCACCCATGGTAGCGAGCCCGCCACCCTGCCCCGCCTGCAACAGCACGGCGGTAGCGAGGATCAGCGAGTCGAGAATCAGGATACCGACGAGGATTCCGTACATGCGCGGGCAAGATACCTAGGCGACGGCGGTGCGCACAAGTTGCGCCCAGCCGCGCGGGTCGAGCGACGCTCCGCCGACCAGGACGCCGTCCAACTCCGGCTCTGCCAGCAGCTCGGCGGCATTCTTCAGGTTCACGCTGCCGCCATACAGGATCACAAACGGCGTGGCCGTGGTGGGATGGCCCTTCAACCAGCGGCGTATCGCCCGATGCACTTCGGCGGCATCCTGGGGCGTCGCGTTGCGGCCGGTGCCGATCGCCCAGACGGGCTCGTATGCGATCGCCACACGAGCCTTGCCGTCCCGTCCCCCCAGCGCTGCCTGGAGCTGGCGTGTGACGACCGTCATCGTGTCGCCGGCCTCGCGTTGCGCTAACGTCTCACCCACGCACAAGACCGGTTGCAAATCGGCCGCGAGCGCGGCGGTCACCTTTTTGCCGGTCTGTTCGTCGGTTTCGCCGAATACGTGCCGCCGTTCGGAGTGGCCGATCAGCGTCAGGCGAGCACCGGCCTGCTTGGCCAGCGGCCCAGACGTCGCCCCGGTGAAGGCGCCCTTTGCTTCCCAGTAGATGTCCTGGGCACCGGCATGGACGTTCCGATGCCCGGCGATCCCCTGCGCGACCGTTTCGAGCGAGACGGCGGGAGGAAAAAACCACACTCCCCGCTCGTGGGGGATTTCGCCGGCCGCGAAAAATGCGCGGAGGTACTCCCTGGCCTCGGGTGGCCCGACGTGCATCTTCCAGTTCGCGGCGAAGATGAGCGATCTCACCTGTCCTCCAGCGCCGCCACGCCCGGCAACTCCTTCCCTTCCAGGAACTCGAGCGATGCGCCGCCGCCGGTCGACACGTGCGTCAGCTTGTCTTCCATGCCGGCGACGGCGGCCACGGAATCCCCGCCACCGATGACGGTGACGGCGCCCTTCTTTCCCGCATCGACGAGCGCGGTCGCGATGGCGCGCGTACCGGCATCAAACGGCGGCGTCTCGAACACGCCCATCGGGCCGTTCCAGAAGATCGTCTTGGCGCGGAGCAGGCGCGCCCGGAAATCGTGCTGCGTGGTCTCATCGATGTCGAACACCGCCCAGCCTTTGGGAATCGCGTCGTTCGGGACGGAGCGATGCTCGCTCGCGCGCTCGAGCGACGGGGCGATCACGGCGCCACGCGGCAGGATCAGCTTCTTGCCGCTGGTCGCCAGCAGCTCCTTGGCGAGCGCGATGCGATCGGGCTCGACCAGCGAGGCCCCAACCTCCAGCCCCATAGCCCCGAAGAAGGTGCACGCCATGGCGCCCCCGATGAGCAGCTCGTCCACGCGCGGCAACAGCGAGCGGATCACATCGATCTTGCCCGAGATCTTGGCGCCGCCCAGGACGGCGACAAAGGGATGCTTGGGGTTGCTCAGGAGCTCGCCCAGGTACTGCAGCTCCTTCTCCATCAAGAAGCCGGCGACGGCCGGCTTGAGCAGATGCGCCACCGCTGCGGTGGACGAGTGCGCGCGATGCGCCGAGCCGAAGGCGTCGTTGACGTACAGGTCGCCCAGCGCCGCAAAGGTCTTCGCGAGCTCGGCGTCGTTCTGCTCTTCGCCGGGCCAGAAGCGCGTGTTCTCGACGAGCGCGACACCGCCGCGCGGCAGCCGCCGCGTCGCGGCGACTCCGGCCGCCGGATCGGGAATGAATTCCACGGGCGCGCCCAGCAGCTGCTCGAGGTCGCGCACGATCTGCTTGAGCGAGTATTGCGGGTCAGGGCCGCCCTTCGGCCGGCCGAGGTGCGAGAGCAAGACCACGCGCGCGCCCTTCTCGCGCAAATACTGGATTGTGGGCAGCGACGCACGGAGCCTTGTGTCGTCGGCCACCTTGCCGTTCTTCAGCGGGACGTTGAAGTCGACCCGCACGAGCGCGCGCTTGCCGTCCAACGCCTGCGGGGGAAGATCCCGCAGGCTGCGTTTGTTCAACGCCGCTGTCCGAGGTAGGCGAGCAAGTCCACGCAGCGCGACGAGTAGCCCATCTCGTTGTCGTACCACGACGACACATGGACGAGCGTGCCGTCGATGACGGCGGTGGACATGCTGTCCACCACGCTCGAGAACAGGCTGCCGATGTAGTCCACGGAGACGAGCGGCTCGTCGCTCACGTCGAGGATCCCTTTCAGCGGACCGGCGGCGGCGGCCTTCTTGAACGCCGCGTTGACCGCCTCGACCGTGGTCGGGCGTTCGACTTCCGCGGTGAGATCGACGATCGAGACGTCAGGCGTCGGCACGCGCAGCGAGACGCCATCGATCTTCCCCTTCACCTCCGGGATGACGAGGCCCGTCGCCTTCGCGGCCCCCGTGGTCGTGGGAATGATGCTGAGCGCGGCGGCCCGGGCGCGGCGCAGGTCTTTGTGCGGCAGGTCGAGAATCTGCTGGTCGTTGGTGTAGCTGTGCACCGTCGTCATGAAGCCGTGCTTGAACCCGAAATTGTCCATCACGACCTTGACGACCGGCACGAGGCAGTTGGTGGTGCACGAGGCGTTCGAAATGATGTGGTGCTTGGCGGGATCGTACTTCTCGTTATTGACGCCCATGCAGATGGTGATGTCTTCACCCTTGGCGGGCGCCGAGATCACCACCTTTTTGGCGCCGGCGGCGAGATGCTTGGACGCGCTCTCCTTGTCGGTAAAACGGCCCGTGCTTTCGAGCACGAACTCCACGCTGAGCTCCTTCCAGGGGAGCTTCTCGGGTTCCTTGATCGCCGAGACCTTGATCGATTTGCCGTTCACGATCAGCGCGTCGCCCTTCGCCTCGACGGTGCCGGGAAAGCGTTTGTGGACGGAGTCGTACTTCAGCAGATGGGCCAGCGTCTTGGTGTCGGTGATGTCGTTGACGCCGACGAACTCGATCTCGGTCTGCTTGGCCATCGTCGCCGCACGGAGCACGTTCCGCCCGATGCGGCCGAACCCGTTGATCCCTACCCGAACCGCCATGTCGCTCCCCTTAGCTGAAGTCTGGAATCGCCGCGCGCGCGAACGTCACACCCACGACGCGCGTCGCGCCGGCCTGCGCTAACGCCCGGGCTGCTTCGGCCAGCGTGGCGCCGGTGGTAAATACATCATCGACCAGGATTAATGCGAAACTCGAAATGTGGAATGCGAAATTGATGCGTTCAGTTCCATTTCGCATTTCACATTTCGCATTTCGCACTTCAAACGCCCCCGCCACATTCGCCAGACGCGTCTCCGGTGTCAACGCCGTTTGCGTCGGCGTCTCCCGCGTGCGGACGAGCACATCCACAAGCACAGGAATCCGCCATTGTCGGGCCAGGGCGCGCGCCAGCATCTCGCTTTGATTGTAGCCCCGCTGTCGCAAGCGCTTCGCGGCGAGCGGAATCGGGATTAACGCCGACGGTCCGTCGGTCGAAGACCCGAGCGGCAGCATCGGCGCCGCCAGGTCGTCGGCGATCCGCGGCAACCCACCGTATTTCAAGGCGTGGACCGCCGGCCGGGCGGCATCATCGAGCCACACCGCGGATCGCACCGCGGTCAGCGCCTCCGGCCAATCGGTACAGAGGCGGCACGCCCCGAAATGCGGCTCCGGCTGCCCGCAGCGCTCGCACCAGGGTGGGCGCACCGCCCTCCACCGCTGACGGCAGACAGGACAGACGAGCCGGTGTGCGTCGCGCGGACTCAGCAGCGCGTGACACAGGAGGCATTCCGCCGGGAGGAGGAGCTGCTCAAATGCGGAGCGCACGTGAGACTGCCGCGCGCATGACTTCTTTGGGCGCCGCCGTGCCGGGGAAAAACCGTTCGAACGCGGCGGCGCCCTGTTGGACCAGCATCTCGCGCCCATCCGCAGCTTCGATCCCGCGCTCTCGCAGCGCATGGACCCACCGGGTCTCGCCCGGCGCGTACACCAGGTCGAGCGCTCGCTGGACGCCGGGGATGTGGTTGACGTCGACCGGCAGCGGATCGTGACCCGCGAGCCCCAGCGGCGTCGCGTTGATGGCGACGTCCACCTCGGTGGGTCCGTTCGCCACAGCCGTCGCGACCCCGATGCCCGTGGCCCACGCGGCAAACGCGTTCGCCCGGGCGGCGTCGCGCGAGCGCACAAACAACGTGGCGCCGCGGTCGGCCGCGGCCACCGCGGTCGCCCGGGCCGACCCGCCGGTTCCCACCACCAGCCACCGCTCCCCTTTCTTGCCCGCTCCGAACTTCTCGAGGGCGGTCATTACACCGAACACATCGGTGTTGTCGCCGACGAGCGCCCCGTCCTCGGTCCAGAACGTATTGCACGCGCCGACGCGGGCGCAGACATCCGTTTTACGCGCCACGGACCCTTCGACTGCTTCCTTGAGCGGGACGGTGACGTTGCCGGCGCCGCCGGTCGCGGCCTGCATCGCGAGGAACGCGCGGAGCGATTCGGGAGTAACGCGCAGCGCCACGTACACCGCGTCGAGCCCCAGTGCGCGGAACGCGGCGTTGTGCATGGCGGGAGAAAGGGAATGGGCCACCGGGTCACCGATGACCGTGAGCAACCGCGTGTTAGCGCTGATCTCCACGCTTGCTCTCAGCGACAAGCCGGTCGGCAACGGCGGCCGTGAGCGACTCCAGCTCCTGGCAGGTGTCGCGATAGACGCCGAGATCGCCGCCGAAAGGATCGCTCACTTCGTCGCTGCCCTGGCCGGCGTACTCGCCGAGGACGAACACGCGACCCTCGCCGCCCAGCTCGTCCACACGCGCGCGGTGATGGCGTGCCATCGTGAGGATCAGGTCGGCGCGCTCGACCAGCTCGCGCGTCAACAGACGTGCCCGGTGACCGGACAGATCGAGGCCGCGCTCCAGGCCGACGAGATACGCGCCTTCGGATGCGGGCGCGCCGTCCCACGCCCCCGTTCCCGCCGACGAGACCGTCACGTCGATGCCGCGTTCTTTGAGGGCGCGCTCGAGCAGCGACGCGGCGAGGGGGCTGCGGCAGATGTTTCCGGTGCAGACGAACAGGACGTGCTGGATCATGGCGCGAGTCGGCCCACGGCGCGGCGGAGCTCGTTGACGCTAAGCGTTCCTTCCCGGACGATCTGCGCCCGCGGCCTGGTGCAATCAACCACGGTGGATGGTGGCCGGTTCCCGAGCACGCCGCCGTCGAGCACGAGCAGCTGACCCGTTTGCACCGCCGGCGCGAAATCGCGGGCGATCGCGTCGGCGCCGGGGCCGGGTGGCTGACCCGGAAGATTCGCGGACGTAGACGTCAGCGGCACACCGAGCGCCGCGACGAGCCGGGCGATTGCACGATGCGACGTCCAGCGCACGGCGATTCCACCATCCGGTCCGCGCAGCATGTCGGGAAGGCGGCCCGAGCCGCCCGGCAGGACGAGCGTGAGCGGGCCGGGCCAGAACGCGCGGGCGAGCGCATCGGCGGAGGCATTGAACGCGAGCCCGTGCGCTTCAGCCATAGAGCGGCCGCTGATCAGGAGGAGGAAAGGCTTGCTGGCGGACCGGCCCTTCATGGCGGCGAGCGCGGCGACGTCGGCCTGGACGGCGCGGGAGCCGAGACCGTAGACCGTCTCCGTGGGATACGCGAGCAAGCCGCCGTTTCCCAAATGCTGTACCACCTGCGGGATTGCCGTGGCAATCTCGGTATCCGACTGAAACGGGATTGGCTTCAACGCAACTCACGCGCGAGAGCCTCGGCGATCCGGAAGTCGTCGGCCGTAGTGATCTTGAAGTTGTACGGCGAATCGGGAATCAACTCCACCGGGAATCCGGCCCGCTCACACACCTCGGCGTCGTCGCTCGGCGCGCCGCCGTTCGCCACGGCGCCGAGCTGCGCGTATGCGGCGTTCAACATCTGCCGCGGAAATCCCTGCGGCGTTTGCGCGCGCCAGATACGCTCGCGGTCCACGGTGCGCGTGATGCGCGGCGTGGCCCGAGGCGCGCCCTGACCAATCTCCTTCAGTGTGTCGGACGTGGGCAGCGCGGCGACGGCCCCGACCCCCGCCCGCGCGCGCGCGATCACGGCGTCGATGGTGCCGCGACTGACGAACGGCCGCGCCGCATCGTGGATCAGGATGATCGTGGCATCGTCGGGCAGCGCCTGGAGCCCTGAGCGCACCGAGTCCGCGCGCTGCGCCCCGCCCGGCACGAAGCCCAACCGTTCCCCGCGCAGCTTGGCGAGCCACTCGGGCGGCCGCTCGACGTATCCCGGTGGCAGCGTCACGACGACCTGACGAACTTCTGGATGTCCGATGAACGCCCGCAGCGCCCGCAGCAACATCGGGACGCCGAGGATGGGGCGGAATTGCTTTGGCTCACCGGGGCCGGCGCGCACGCCGGCGCCGGCGGCGACAACGACGACGCCGACGTCAGGCTGCGAGGCGGCGGGTGAGCTCACCGATTCCCTCCAGCCCGATGACTTCGAGCTCGCCGGCGGCGCCGCGGGACCGGGCGGACAAGAACACGCGGCGGAAGCCCTGCCGCGCGGCTTCGGCGAGGCGGCGCTCGACGCCCGCCACGGGGCGAATCTCGCCACCGAGCCCGACCTCGCCTAGGAAGAGCGCGTCGGCCGGCACTGGCCGGTCATGGACCGTCGAGACGAGGGCGGCGAGGATGGCGAGGTCGGTGGAGGGTTCGATCAGGCGCACACCGCCCGTGACGTTGACGAACACGTCGAGGTTCCCGAACGGGAGTCCGCCGCGCCGCTCGAGCACCGCGAGCAGCAGCGCGAGGCGGCGATGATCGAGACCGGTCGCCACACGCTGCGGCGTGCCGAATCCCGCCTTCGAGGCGAGCGCCTGGATCTCGACCAGCATCGGGCGTGTGCCTTCCATCAATGCCGTCACCGCGGAGCCGGATGCGCCGGTGCTGCGGCCGGCGAGGAACGCCGCCGCGGGGTTCGCGACGGGCTCCAGGCCGGTTCCCGTCATGCGAAACACGCCGATCTCATCCACCGACCCAAACCGGTTCTTCACCGCCCGGAGGATCCGGTGGTCGAGCGTCGTTTCACCTTCGAAATAGAGGACGGTGTCGACGATATGCTCGAGCGTCTTCGGGCCCGCGATGCCGCCGCCCTTGGTGACGTGTCCGACGAGCACCACCGCCGGTCCCGATTCCTTGGCGAAGCGCATGAGCCGAGCGGCGCACTCGCGCACCTGGCCGACGTTGCCGGGCGCGCCTTCGAGCTCTTCGGTATAGGTGGTTTGCACCGAGTCGAGCAGCACGACGCTCGATTTCAGCTGCGCTGCATGATGCAGAATCGACTCGAGGCGCGTCTCGCCCAGGACGTGAATGCCGCCGGCGTCCTCTTGCAGGCGATCCGCGCGCAGCCGCAGCTGATCGGGTGATTCTTCACCGGAGACATAGAGGGTCGAGACGCCCTGGCTCTCGAGCCGCGCCGCGCACTGCATCAGCAGCGTTGACTTCCCGATCCCCGGCTCGCCCCCGACGAGTACGACGGAGCCCGGCACGATGCCCCCGCCGAGGACGAAATCGAACTCGGCTAATCCGGTGCGCCACCGTTGCAACGGCGTCGTCCCGATGTCGGACAGTCGGACTGTCTGACTGTCGGACGAAACCGACCGACGGTCCGACCGTCCGACCGTCCGACGAATCGGCTCCTCGATCAGCGAGTTCCACGCCCCGCATGCGTCGCATTTACCGCCCCACTTGGGCTGATCCGCGCCGCATTCCGTGCAGCGAAAGACCGATTTGCCTTTAGACACGTCCAGCCTCGATTGGGGCCTCGCGCGCCGTGTAGTTGTCGAAGCGCGTGAACTCCTTCTTGAAGTGCAGCTTCACCGTGCCCGTCGGGCCGTTCCGCTGCTTGCCGACGATCACCTCGGCGAGGCCTTCGATGCTCTCGTTGGTCTTGGGATCGACCGGGCCGTCGTAGAACTCCTGGCGGTAGATGAAGCAGACGACGTCGGCGTCCTGCTCGATCGCGCCCGATTCGCGCAGATCCGAGAGCTGCGGCCGGCGATGCTCTCCGCCGCGCTGCTCCGGCGCGCGCGACAGCTGCGAGATCGCGACGACGGGAACGTCGAGCTCCTTGGCCAGCGCCTTGAGCGAGCGCGAGATGTAGGAGATCTCCTGCTGGCGATTCTCGACGTCGCCCGGACCCTGCATCAACTGCAAATAGTCCACGATCACAAGTGCAATATTGTGCTCGGCCTTCAACCGCCGTGCCTTCGAGCGCATGGCGAGCGGCGTCAACGAGGCGGAATCGTCGATCCAGATCGGGGCGGTGCCGAGCAACCCGGCCGCCCGGGCGAGCTTGGGATAGTCGTCATCGCGCAGCTGGCCGCGGCGCAGGCGCTGGGCATCGACCAGCCCCTCCGAACAGAGCAACCGCTGGACAAGCTGATCCTTGGACATTTCCAGCGAGAAGAATGCGATTTTGGTGTTGTGTTCGATTGCCGCGTGCTGCACGATGTTGAGCGCCAGGGCCGTCTTTCCCATCGAGGGTCTGGCGGCGATGATGACCAGGTCGGAGCGCTGGAAGCCGGCCGTCAGGCGATCGAGATCGACGAAGCCGCTGGGGACGCCGGTGACTGAGCCCCCGCCCGACTGGAGCTGCTCGATCCGCTCCATCGTCGGCCAGATCAGCTCCTTGATCCGAATGAATTCCTCGGCGCGGCGGAATTGCGCGACCTGGAACACGCGGTGCTCGGCGTTGTCGAGCACCTCCCCGGCGGTGCCGTGCCCCTCGTACACGTCCTGAATGATGCCGGTCGCCGCGTCGACCAGGCGCCGCAGTACCGCCTTGTCGCGGACGATCTTGGCGTGGTAGTCGATGTTGGCCGCCGTGGGCACGACGTCGATCAGCGCCGCGATGTATTCCATCCCACCCGCGCGGTCGAGGTCGCCGCGGCGGCTCAGCTCGTCGCGCAGGGTGACGGGATCGATGACGTCGCCGCGCTCGGTCAGGGACAGCATCGACCGGAACAACAGGCGGTGGCCCTCGCGGTAGAACATCGTGTCGTCCAGGATTTCGGCGGCCTTGAGCGCCGCATCCTGGTCGAGCACCATCGCGCCGAGGACCGCCTGCTCCGCCTCGTTGCTCCACGGAGTCTGGCGGCCGGCGTACTCGCCCCCCCCCGATCGGTCAGCTGTCGAGGAGGCGAGCGGCGATACGGACGTCATCCCAGGTTGGTCTCTTCCAGTTGGGGTTTCGCAGCAACGCGGCCGGGTGATACGTGATGATCACGGGGATGCCGCGGAACCGGTGGACCTGATTGCGGAGCGCGCCGAGAGACTGTTTGGTATTGAGCAAACTCTGCGCGGCCGTCCCGCCCATGGCCAGAATGACTTTCGGCTTGACCAGCTCGATCTGGCGGTAGAGGTACGGCAGGCACGCCGCGATCTCGTCGTACTGCGGCAGCCGGTTCTCCGGCGGCCGGCATTTCACGACGTTGCAGATGAACACCTGGTCGCGCGGCAGCTTGATCGCCTCGAGGATCTTCGTGAGGAGCTCGCCCGCGCGCCCCACAAACGGACGGCCCGTCTCGTCTTCCGTCTTCCCCGGCCCTTCGCCGATCACCACGAGTCGCGCGTTCGCCGGACCTTCGCCCGGGACGGTGTTGGTGCGCCCGTCGCAGAGCTTGCACTTGTGGCACGCGGCGACGAGGGTGGCGATGTCGTCGAGCGACTGAGTTTGCTGGATTGGGTCGACCGCAAACAGATCGCTCGACGGCGGGTCGAAGCTCAGGCCCGCCGGTGGACGATCGGCGGCAATTTGGGTTTTCCCCGGGCTTGCGCCCGGGGTTAGAACTGCGGGAGCGGCTGTTGCTGTTTGGTTTTCTAACCCCGGACGCAAGTCCGGGGTTGGCGAGATGGTTGGGAGAATCACCGAATCCCCACCCAAGAGCCGCTGCTGTTTTAAGTATTCAGCCGCCAGAGCCCGCGCGTCAGTCAAAGCGCCTCTTCCACGACGTCGAGGATGCGTTCGGCCACATCGCGCTTGGGCAGCAACGGCAAGTCGACTTGCGTACCGTTACGTCCCAGGATCGTCACGCGATTGGTCGTGACCTCGAATCCGGCGCCGGGCTCAGTGGCGTCATTCAGGATCACGAAATCAAGCGCTTTATTCTGCATCTTGGACCGCGCGTTCGCGAGGCCGTTCCCCGTCTCCAGCGCGAACCCGACGACCACCATCCCCTTGCGCCGCTTGAGCGAGCCGAGTATGTCGGGCGTCGCTTCGAGCTCCACCGTCAGCGCTCCGGCGGACCGCGGGCGCTTCGTGTCGGCCTGATGCTTGGGCCGGTAGTCGGCCGGCGCGGCGCTCATGATGAGGGCATCGGCGTTGGGGATTAGGTCCTGCAGTGCCCGCTGCATGTCCTCGGTCGTCTCGACTTGCGTCGTGTGCAGCCCGGTGGGTGGCGCAAGCTCGGTTGGCCCGGTGACCAGCACGACTTCGGCGCCACGCGCGCGCGCCGCTTCCGCGAGCGCGTACCCCATCCGGCCGCTCGACGGATTCGTGATCACGCGCACCGGGTCGAGATGCTCGCGGGTCGGTCCGGCGGTCACGACGACGCGCTTGCCCGACCACTTGCTCGTTGTGCCGTGACCGAGCAGTCGCTCGGCGGCCGCGAAAATCGCTTCCGGCTCGCTCATGCGCCCCGGTCGCTCACTTGGCCCCTCGGCGAGGGCGCCGATCTCCGGTCCAATGAACTGCCACCCGCGCTGCGCGAGCGCCGTGAGGTTCGCCGTCGTGGCCGGGTTCGCGTACATCGCGTCGTTCATCGCCGGCGCCGCCAGCACGGGCCGGTCGGCGCGCGCGAGCAGCAATGCCGTCAGGAGGTCGTCCGCCATGCCCATGGCGCAGCGCGCCAGGATGTTGGCGGTCGCCGGCGCGACGATGATGAGATCGGGATGTTTCGCGAGATCGATGTGCGCCAGCGCGCGCCCGCGCTCCCACAGCGAGGTGAGCACCGGCCGCCCCGTGAGCGCTTCGAAGGTCAGCGGCCGGACGAACTCCGCAGCCGCGGCGGTGAGGGCCACGTCCACGGTGGCGCCCGCCTCGGTCAGGCGGCGTGCCAGCGTACAGCTCTTGTAGCAGGCGATCCCGCCCGACACGCCGAGCACGACGTGACGGTCGGTGAACGGCATCAGGCTTCCTGCTGGCGCCGCCGCCGCACCAGGCGGTACTTGAGGCCGCCGCGGACGAGCTCGTCGAACGCCCGCGTCGTGAGCTTCTCCTCCCAGTCCACCGAGCGATCGCGCGGGAAATCGTTGACGAAGCGCGCGAACTTGGCGGCCACGAGCACGCCCAGGTACTTGTTCTGTGTCTGGCCTGCGACTTCTGCCGGTGTCACGATCCGCATTGCTCAGCCTTTCTGATGATGCAGTTCATCGTAAAGGCGCTGGGCCTCGCGCTGCAGGCCACGCCCATAGTTGATGATCCATTCACGGTCTTTCTCATCGCGTACGCGACCAGCACTGCCGTCGGCGATACTGACCACCTCGGTGACCGCGGTCGCGAGATCATCATTGCGAATCAGGCGGTCGAACGACAGCGCCTGTTCCATCTCGTATCCCGCGCGATCCAGACGCCAGCGGATCTGGTCGATGGACTCGCTCTTGCGCTGCCGCAGCCGATCGAGCAACACCCTCGGATCGCTCGGCAAAATGAATATCGAAACCGAGCGAGGTGGCGCGTACTGCTGTCGGACCTGGCGCGCGCCTTCGACCTCGATGTCGAGCAGGACATGCTTACCCGACGTGAGCACCTTCTCGACTTCACTCTTCAACGTCCCGTACAGCTCACCGCCGTACTCCGCGTACTCGAGGAACTTACCCGCCCCGACTCCCTCGAGAAACTGCGTTCGCTTCTGAAAATGATAGTCGACGCCGTCTCGCTCACCCTCGCGCGGCTTGCGGGTCGTCGCCGACACCGAGAAGCCGAACCGATCCGGGTGCTGATCCCGCACGGCTCGCGCGATCGTCGTCTTACCGCCGCCCGACGGCGCGGACAGGACGGTTATGCGCGGAGTCACTCGAGATTCTCCAGCTGCTCCCGAAACTTCTCCAGGTCCCCCTTCATCGCGATCACCGTCTGCGTGATGCGCGCGTCGTTCGCCTTGGAGCCCATCGTATTGACCTCGCGCAACATCTCTTGCGCCAGGAACCCGAGCTGCTTTCCGACCGTCTGATCGGACCCGAGCGCGGCGCGGGCCGCCGCGACGTGCGAACGGAACCGCACCAGCTCTTCCGTGATGTCCACCCGATCCGCCAGCAAGGCGATTTCGAGCGCCAGCCGCTGCTCGTCCACGCTCGCCTGGGCCGTCAGCTCGGCGACGGCCTGCTTGAGTCGCGCGTGCTCCGCCTTGAGACGGGCCGGAGCCTGCTCCTCGATGACCTGCGCCGCTGCCTCGAGCGCCGCGAGCCGCGTGCTCAGCTCGGCGGCGAGGGCCTTCCCCTCCCGCTCGCGCATGGTCACGACGTCGCGCGCGGCGCGCTCGACGATCGCCTGGACGTCCGACCACTGCACGGGTTGCTCACCGCCGCCGTTCGTCGCCGTCATGACGTCCGGCTGCCGCGCCACGAACGCCAGGTCCACCGTGCCCTTCAGCTTCAACTTCTTCTTCAACTGCTGTGCGGCCGCCATCACCTGCTTCGCCCGCGCCAGATCCACGGCGACGGCGCGCTCGGGACCGGGGGCCTCGACCCAGCGGGCCGTCACCGCCACGTGCCCACGCTCGAGCAGCTGGCGCAGCCGCTCGCGCATCTCGATCTCGACCCCGGCCAGGTCAGCCGGCAGCTTGAGCTGCGGGTTGAAATAGCGGTGGTTGACGGTGCGGATTTCGACGCGCAGCCGTCCGCGGAACACTCGATCTTCGGCCGAGCCGAAGCCTGTCATACTGCGCGGCACAGGGGCTTAAATGTAGCGGGGTGCGCTAGTTCGTGAAGAACCAGCGGGCGCCATACTGCTGCGCCGCCTTGGGATAGCCCAGTCCCTCCACGTAGCTCGACCGCATAATGTTGATGTTCTGCACGCTCCAGAAGAGCGTGACCCCCGCGAGCTGCATCTCGACGTTCGTATCGACGAAGCTCGAGCCGGTCATGGCCCGCTGCGCGCCGGAGCTGTCGAGCCCACCGAGGGCGGAGCGGCTCCAGGACTCCATCGCCACCTCGCCGCGCAGTGCGAAGATCCCGCTCTTGAAGACGCGCCAGAACTTCGAGTAGAACGTCGCGGATATGCGCCCGTGGCGCGGCGGCTCGAAGTCTCCGCCGCCGACGACCGGGTCGAAGTACCAGGCGGCCAGCTGGAATCCGGGCACGAGGCGAAGCGTCGCGTGCGCCGCGACAAATTCCGTCAGCGGAGTGGGATTCAGCGAATCCACGGTCTTGATACCGACCGCGAACCCGAGGGGCGCAAACGGGTCGCGCCGGCCGCGGCCGACCTCCACGGTCAGCCGGCGATTCTCGAAGCGCAGCCAGCCCGCCACGTCCAGCGCCGGCTGCACCGGATCGGTGGTGACGAACGGGGTCTGCACATCGCGCTGCCACGCGACTTCGGCCCGCGCCGAGAACCCGAGCGGCAGGGTGAGTCCGGCGGTGCCATACGCACGCCATCCGTATCGATTGCCGATGTAGAAACTTTGACGGAAGGATCCGGCAAGTGTGATGGGCGGGAGCGGCATCCACCCTCCGCTGGCCTCTAGCTGCTGCGGCGCCCCGGCGGCACCGAATCGTGCAACCCCTGAAACGGTGGCGGTGGGCCACGCCTGGCTCACCGCGACGCTCGCGGCGGAGACGTTGCGTTGCGTGACGAGCGTGTCGTGACTGATCCCGCTGGTGCCGACCGTCGCCGTGAGTCTCCACCCCAATCCATCGTCCCGCTCCGCGACGAACAGGCGCAGCTGCCGGTCGCGGCGATCCTGCCGCCAGCCGTCGACCCGGCCGTCGGGCGCCGCGGCGCGATGCCAGCTCGAGCTCGAAACCTGAAACGATGCGCCCACCCGTCCTCCCGGCGGGACGTAGTCGGCTTTCAGCCAGATATCGCTGGTCCCGAACGGCGGGGTCGAGTTGCCGGTGGGACCGATGCCGATGCTGGCCCAATCCGCCAGCATCGACACCCCAAACCCCGATCGCGTGCGCGTCGCATACCCGGCGCGATAATCGGCGATGTCCTGCTGGCCCGTGACGATGCCGACCTGCGTCTGCGGCGTACTCGCCCGATGCTGCGCCGTCACCAGATACACGCGCAACGACGCGGGCAGCACGATGACGTCCACGCGCTGAATCGGTCCGAGCGGAATGCGCGCCGGATCGAGATAGACGGAGTCGCGGCCGAGCGGCAGCATCGGCACGCCGTCCCAGTAGATCTCGAGCGAGGCGGGCCCGCGGCCGCCGTACAGCAGAATCTCCGGTTCCCCGTACCAGCCGCCGCGCGCGATGTAGACGCCGGGAATGTGGCCGAGCAGATCGCTCAGCGTGCGCGCGTTCGACAGCAGGACGGAGTCCGTCGTGAAGGTGTAGCGCGTTCCCTTGGGCAAGGGACCGGAGAGAATGGTCGGCTCGAATGTCGGGAGCAACGCCGGGATCGTGTCGCGCCCCGTGGTATCCCGCGCCGAGGTGTCTCGTGCCGGCGTGCGCCGAGCCGTTGAGTCGACCTGGGCCGCCAGCGCCGCAGGGAGGAGCGCCAGGGCGAGAAGCCCCGCGCGAATCACGCGCCGGCGCGTTTGAGCAGGAATTCCGTGAACAGGCGGACCCCAATCGCCGTCGGCCCCTTGGCGTGGCCCGCCCCTTCGCCCTCGAGGTACGCGGTCCCGGCGATGTCGAGATGCACCCACGGGAAGCTGTCGACGAACTCGCGCAGGAACCACGCGCCCGCGATCGTGCCGGCGGACCGCCCGCCCGAATTCTTCACGTCGGCCACATCGGACTTGAGCAGCTCGCGGTATTCATCCCACAGCGGCAGCGGCCAGCAGCGCTCGCCGGCGCGCTCGCCCGCATCGCGCACCTCGGCCAGCAGCGCCTCGTCGTTGCCGAGCATGCCGATGGCGTGATGGCCGAGCGCGATGACCACGGCGCCCGTCAGCGTGGCGGCGTCGATCGCGGCGGCCGGTTTGAAGCGGCGGGCGTACGACAGCGCGTCGCACAAAATGAGCCGCCCTTCGGCGTCGGTGTTGATGATCTCGATCGTCTTGCCGAGGTGACTCTTCACGACGTCGCCGGGCTTGATGGCCGTACCCGACGGCAGGTTTTCGGTGGCCGGGATCAAACCGACCACGTTGATCTTTGGCTGCAGTCGTCCCAGGACCTCGAACGCGCCGAGCACGGCGGTGGCGCCCGACTTGTCGAACTTCATGTCCTCCATGTTCAGCGCCGGCTTGATCGAGATCCCGCCGGAATCGAACGTGACCCCCTTGCCGATCAGCGCGATGGGCGCTCCAGTACCGCCCTGATACTCGAGCACGATGAAGCGCGGCTCCTCGGCGCTGCCCTGGGCCACGGCGAGCAACGCTCCCATCCCTTCCTTCTTTATCTGGGCCTTGTCGAGGATGGTGACGGTGAACCCGTGTGCTGTCCCGAGCTTCCTGGCCTGCTCGGCGAGATAGCTCGGCGTGCAGACATTGCCGGGTTGCATCTGGAGATTGCGCGTGAACAGGTAGCCGGCCGCAATGGCGTCGCCGATGCGGCGGCCCGCTTCCGCTTCGTTTTTCTCCGAGGCGTCGACCACCAGCTCGAGCGACTCGACTTCGGGCTTGGGGTCTTCAGGCGGCTTCTTAAGCTCCGTGAACTGCCAGCCGCCCTGCGCGGCGCCTTCGATGACCACCTGCGCCAGCTCGGCGGCGCCGAGGCCGCCGCGCGCTTCTTGCGCGACCGCCAACGCGATTGACTTGGTGCCGATGCCGCGGGCGCGCTTGGCGGCAATCGCCGCGGCGCGGCGGATCGCGCTGCGCGTGATCTCCCCAGCCTTGCCCACGCCCACGAGCAGAATCCGCTCGGCCTTGCCGCTGCCGTAGACCAGCAGCGTCTCGTCCTTCTTGCCCTTGTAGTCCCCGGAGGCGATCGCTCGCTCGAGGCCCGCGTCCTTGAGCGGCGCCGGTTGCCCTTGTCCGACTACGACCGCGAGTAAGGGTGTCTCCACGTTTGCCAGGGGACGCGTCGAAATCAGAGTCTTCATGGCAGATGCTCGATGATGGCGTCGGCGAAGGCCGAGGTGGAGACCTCGGTGGCACCCGGCATCTGCCGCGCGAGATCGTACGTGACGCGCCGCGCCCCGATCGCACCTTCGAGCCCGCGCACAATCGCGCGGGCGACGTCGTCCCAGCCCAGCTCCTCGAACATCATCACGCCCGAGAGGATCACACTGCTGGGATTGATCTTGTCCTGCCCCGCGTACTTGGGCGCCGTCCCGTGTGTCGCCTCGAACACCGCGTAGCCGTCACCCACGTTGCCGCCGGGCGCGAGTCCCAGGCCGCCGACCTGCGCGGCGGCGGCATCGGACAGGTAATCGCCGTTGAGATTGGGCGAGGCGAGGACGGCGTATTCGTCCGGGCGGAGCAACAACTGCTGGAACATGGAATCCGCGATGCGATCCTTGATCATGACCTTGCCGGCGTCTTCTTTGCGCTTGCCACCCTCCGCCTCCGGTACCGTGGTATCGCCGAAGCGTTCCTTCGCGATTTCATATCCCCAGTCGCGGAAGGCGCCTTCGGTGAATTTCATGATGTTGCCCTTGTGCACGAGCGTGACGGATGGCAGGCGCCGCTTGATGGCGTGCTGGATCGCCTTCGCGACGAGCCGCTGTGATCCGAACTTGGACATCGGCTTGACGCCGATCGCGCTACCTTCGCGGATCTTCGCGCCAAAGCGCCGGCTGAGGAACTCGATCACCGCATCCGCCTCAGCACTGTGCGCCTTGTACTCGATGCCCGCGTAGACGTCCTCGATGTTTTCCCGGAAGATGATGATGTTGAGCTTGCCGGGCTCTTTCATCGGGGACGGCACGCCCTCGAAGTAGCGGACGGGCCTGATGCAGGCGTACAGGTCGAGGATTTGCCGGAGCGCGACGTTGAGCGAGCGGATCCCGCCCCCCACCGGCGTCGTCAGCGGCCCTTTGATCGCGACGCGATGCTCGCGGATGACCGCGAGTGTTTCGTCCGGAAGCCAGTTGCCATTCTGATTGAACGATTTCTCGCCGGCCAACACCTCGCGCCACACGACACTGCGTTTGCCGCCCGACGTCTTGGCCACCGCCGCGTCGAAGACCTTGGCGGAGGCCCGCCAGATGTCGGGCCCCGTGCCGTCGCCTTCGATGAACGGGATGATCGGATGGTCGGGGACGACCCAGCGGCCGTCCCGGTAGTCGATTTTGGCGCCGACCGCCCCGCCGCGGCGGCCTTCAATCTGTGTTGGCATGGCCCACAGTTTACCACAAAGAGGTGACCTGAGGGAACCACGCCGGAGTCTCATGGGTAAGGCGAGATATGCGAATTCGATATTCGAACGTCGTTCGAGTCCTGCTTACCGCCGTCGCCAGTGCCTGCTTCACCGGCACCGGTTCCGGCCTCACGGGGATCTCCGGTGGCGACAACGGCGGCAGCACCACAGCGCCGGTGCTGGGGTTCTTCGTCCAGCCAAACTCCGCGAACGTCGGTCAGGTCATCTCGCCGCCGGTCGAAGTGGTCGTGCGCGACTCGGTCGGGAGCATCGATAGCTCGTTTACGGAGAGCGTCACGGTTGACCTGGCGTCGAACCCGACAGGCGCGTCGCTGAGCGGCGCTACGCTGGTCAGACCGGTCAACGGGATCGCGACCTTCAGCACGCTGAGGATCGACAAGGCGGGCACCTACACGCTGCAGGCGAGCGCCAGCGACGCCGCCACCGTAACCAGCACGGCGTTTTCGATCGCGACCGTTACGACGCCCTGAACGGGCGAATGATCAATGTCCAATGATCAATGATCATTGGACATTCGGCTTTCAGAGCCGATACGCCGTTAACGTGCCGGCCGCCGTCTGCAGGAACAGCATCCCTGAAATATCGTCCACCGCATAAACGGGCTCGCGCTGCTTGCCGAGGTCTACGCGCGAGCGCGGCTGCGCGGTGTCCTTGTCGATTTGCAGCAGCACGTTGCCGTTCCCATCTGGTGAGCGAGTCAGCATAAACACCGATCCGGGTGTCGCGAGCGAGGCCTTGAAGCGCTTCGACGCCAGAGCAGACGCCTGGCTCGAATAGCCGGTCAGCTGTGCGCCGCCCTGCGAGTACGCCGCTGCCAGCTGACCGGTGAGCCGCTTCGCGGTCGTGTCGGTCGCCTGGCGGGACATCTGCGCGAAGGCATCGCCGTAGGCCGATGCGGCTGCGCCGTACAGTCCGGCGCGCACCGAATTGATCCGGTACAGCGCCCGCAGCAGTCCCGGCAGCTGCGGCGCGGGATTGTACACCTGCTGTTTGATCTGCCCGTCTCGCGCGACGATGACGAGGTTCTGCGACGAGATCAACACGACCCCTGAGGGGCGGAGCTCGATCGCCGTCGGATCTTCGCCTCCCTGGAACTTGATCTCACCGCCAAGCGCGCGATATGTGCCGTCCTGGCGATTCACGGCATAGAGGTGATGGTCTCGACCCGCGAAGACATACAGGCTCGATCCCTCGACAACGTGGAGCAGCCCCTCGCCCGCCGCCTTACCACCCTCGATCGCGTCCTTGAACTTCTGCTCGCCTCGCGCCAGGTCGATCACGTTCACTTCCCCGTTTGTCGCCGGGTCCGAGCGTGAGATGTACAACAATCCCGCGGGCGTCAGCTCGGCGTAGTCGAGCCGGCCCTTGATCTTCACGTCCTTTTCGAGCCGCACCGTCGCGGTGGCGACATCGAGCACATTCACGAAGGTGCGCGACTCGGCATCAACGGCGAGGACGGCGGAGCCGCCGGTGATCATCGCGTCGGTCACGGTGCCGCGCATGCGCAGGGGCTTGGGGTTGATCGTCGCGCCATCCTCATAGCGAGCCACGCTGAGTCCGGTTTGCACGACGCCGTTGATGACACGTACGTTCCCAGTCGCTTCGTTGGGAGGCGGTGATTCGGGGAGGATGATGATTCCGGCAGGATGCTGGACGATGTCGTGCACCCAACCCTGGATCATCGCGGGCTTGGCCCAGAGCGGTTGCCCATCGGCGAGCCGGTACGCCATGAGACGGTCGTCGAAGCCGACGTAGATGCGATCGGGCTTATCGAGCGACGGGAAGAGCCGCACGTGTTTGGCAGGATTGCCCGCGCGGGCGGTCGGCAGCGTCGCCGACCAGCGAACGGCACCCGTCTTGGCATCGAGCGCGCGCAGCCCCATCAGCGTCTGCACGACGATGACCTCTGGCCCGGCCTGGAGCACTTCCAGTGTGGTCGCTGCCGAGGCCATGCGCACAAGGCCCTGCATCAATCCGCCGAGGCCGCCGCGCTTCGGTTCGGTCTGTTGGAAGAGCGATTCGCTCACCCAGCGCTGATTGCCGGTCTTGAGGTCGTACAGCGCCACGACAGGCGGACCCGAGGCGCGCTGGCCGTGCACCAGCAGCGTACCCGTCTGCGGCAGCACGCGCCGCGTCACGACTCTCGTCAGACTCAGGAGCCGAGAGTCGAACAGCGCCGTGCCCGTGACCGGATCGAAAATGATCGACAGTCCTGGCTTCGCCGCTTCCATGAGGAGCGAGCCCTCCACCATATGGACGCTGTCGACCGGGAGGCCGCCCAGCTCCGGTTTCTGCCAGGCGATCTGACCGCGCTCGACGTCGACGCCGGCGAGGGCCCCGTCGCTCGAGACCAGGAGGGCGCCCGCGGGGGTGATCTGCTGCCACCGAATTTCGCCGTTGAAGTGAAGCGTCCAGGCCGCGACCGAGCCGGGCGTCTGAGCGGGCAGCGCGGTTGGGTGAGCAGCTTGGAGCAGCGCGAGGAGCAGCAGAGCCATGGGTGACCTCCTGGGAGGCCCCATATCCCCCCACGGGGGCCTGCGGCGCAAGTGGCTAGGGCGGAGGTGGTTGGCGGCTGAAGCGGACCTCGACCGTCCGCTGCGTCTCGATCTTCGGCCTCTGGCCGAATCGGTAGGTGGTGATCACGGTGAGAAGGTCCTGCAGCGAGACGTTGCGCGCGACGCTGCGAAAGCGCGTACGAAAGTTTACGGTGCGCAGATTGTTCAGGGGGGATCGCTCAGGTCGGGTCAGTGAGGTCTCCGTATAGCGCAATTCAAAGGTGAGCGAATCGAGATACGCGGCGCCCGCCATGTCGGCGGGACCGATGCGTGTGGCCGGTTCAAAATTGATGCGCACCAGCCTCTCCCCACCAATCGTGTCGCGTCCCGCCAGGCGGAAACAGTGGCTGGCGACGAAATCTGGGTTACCCAAGTCGTGCAAATCGGCGCTGTGGATCACGTACACGCCGTCGCCCCCGTCCCCCCATGGGCCCCACGCGGGCTCGACGACACGGCCGACCGCGTAAGGGTGATCGTGCTCCTCGCCGCTGGTAAGGCGGATCGTGTCCACGGTCGATCGCCCGGTGTCGCCGTGCTGATTCATGGTTCGGACCGTGCGCTCCAAGCGGTACCGGAACGGGTAGGAGTCGGCGAGCAGCTCGAAGCGGCGAGCGTTCTCCTGAAGCTGGTCGAATACAGCCCGTAGCACCGTCTCGGTCGAGTCGGGTGGGCCCGGGTTGGTGCATTGGCGCGCCGTGATCGTCACGGGAGGCAGCTCGATCGCGAGGTGCCGCAACGTGACCTGAACGGTCGTCGTGCTGTCGCCGCGGACGACGATTTGCGTGTCGAGCGGCGTGTAACCGATTTGGCGGACGCTGAGCACGTAGCCGCCGGACGTGATGCCGAAGACGAACGCCCCGGCGGCATCGGTGAATTGCCGCCCCCCGTTCGGGACCAGGGTGACGATGCTGAAGCCGAGCGGCTGCCCGGTTTCGGCGCTGACGACGATGCCGCGGAGCGAGGGTTGCTGGGAAGCCAGGTGTGTGCCGGACACGCACAGGAGGTAGAGCGGCCCGAATGCCCGAGGAGAGAGTCGAACTCTCATGGGGTTGCCCCCGACGGATTTTGAGTCCGTTGCGTCTGCCATTCCGCCACTCGGGCCCAGGGGCGGAAATATAGACGCAGGGCCTGTGCAGTGCGTTGATGCTCGAACCGGTCGCCAGGTAACGCAGCGAGACCTAACGCCGCGTGACCCGAAATTGTGTGGCCGCAAAACGCTTACGGGCAACCGCTCCGGTTGTCGCCGCCACTCGACACCTATGTCCTTCAACTGACCACGGGGATGCAACACTCACCCCGGCACGCGGCTTGCCCAACCCTCGACCGGTCGCGCCACCGAGGGTGCGACCGGAAGCTCTCGCAGTTCTGGCAACCATCTCCGAGCAAAAGGAGAAGCGAACCATGCATCTGCAAACCTTCCTGGCCCGCGCGCGCGGGCTGCACGCGGCGGCACTCCTGGGCGCGTGCATTCTGACCGGCGCCTGTCGCGACAATTCACCCCAGCCGCTCGCTCCCTCATTTGCCTCCTCGTCATCCCTGCCCCACATCAACATCACCGAGTTGCCCTTGCCCGTGAGCGTAGACGCCGAGCTCACGGCGACGAACTGCAGCAACAACCCCGGCCCGAACATCACGCTCGATGGCGTGGCCGCGCTCGGCGGCTTCGGTGTGGAGATGACCTTCAGCAATAACCTGAAAGGCACGCACGACTACACCGTCGACAATCAGGTCGACATCGCGCTGCAGCCCGCGGGACAAACGATCACGATCCCGAAACAGCCGGTGCTCGGTGGCGTCGGCGGCAACCCGTTCATGTGGGTGCAGTTCGTAAACGCCGCCGGTACGCCGACCAGCGACGAGATCTACCTCGGCCGCTGTGTCCAGGGTTCCCGGTACGGCTTCAAGCACGCGGAGGTCACGACGGGATCGGCGTTCGCCGAGTTCGGAGTCACGGGCTGCGAGAACAGCCCGGGGCCGTTCATCAGCATGGACGCCAGCCTGGCGTACGAGGGTCTGGGCGCCCAGGTCATCTTCCGCAACAACGACAATCCGGTGGGCGGCCCGCACGAGGCGGTTCGCAGCCAAACCCTTTCTATCATCCCGGCGGGGATGAGCTTCACGTTCCCCAAGCAGCCAGTGCAAGGCGGCGTGGGGGGCAACCCATGGATCTTGGCTGGGTTCCTCGACGGCGGTGGGGCCAAGCTGGATGATCCGACGCTGCTGGGCCGCTGCGTGCAGCTGAGCAAGGCGCTCAGCTAGCGCACCCCGGCTGGGAAACAAACGGTAGGGGCGCAGCATGCTGCGCCCCTACATCAAATGCACGACGCCAATCAAATCCCCCTGCGCCGCCCTCCACGCAGTCCCGGACGGGGGACCATTCCGGGGCGCATCCCCGGACGCATCCCTCGGCCTTCCCGACGTTCCGTCCGCATTTCACCCACTCGCTGCATCAAGCGCTCGCGCATCCGCAGGAATTGCGCGCGCTGGACCGGGGTGAGGTATCCCGCCATTTCGCGATCCTCATCCTGGTCAATCCTGACCATCTCGGCTCGCCCGGTGCGCATCCCGTCCATGAGCTTGTTCACGCTGTCCGCATTCGCCGGAATGCCGGGTCGCATCTGGCCGTCGAGCGCGCGCCGGCGCTCCACCTGCTGTTGCATCACCGCGCGCCGGCGCGTGCCGAAGCGCTCCTGTGTGTCGCGCAGCTTCGTGGCCTGATCGGCATTGAGGTTGAGCTCCTGCTTCACGCGATCGTTGAACCGCTGCTCGATCTCCGCCCGCAGGCGCCCTGCCTCGGCGGTGTCGCTCGGCGCGCGCATGCTGTCACGCTGCTGGGCGGCGAGACGCCCCCCCGCCCCCCCCGCGAGCAGGACGGCAAGGCTGAGTAGGATGTGCTTCCTCATGGTTATCCCTCCAAAGAGCGCAGTACTGCCCGCAGCTGCTGCGCGTCGAGTTCATGCAAGTCCGTGCTGCCTTCCGGTACGGCCACACTATCGCTGCTGATGATCTCATCGAACGCCGCGAGCACGTCGCGGAGCTCGTCGGCCGACAGATCGTTCAGGTCGTCCGCCACAAAGTGAGCACCGTGCGAGCCGACGCCAGCGCGATGCTCCGGGGTTAGCCGAGATACGACGACGGCACCTCCCACCACGATGACCAGCGCCGCTGCTATCCTCAGCCAGGTCTGCGGGACCCACGTGGTACGCCGCACCGGCTGCTCGCGCAGCTGCTCGACGACCTTCCGCGCAGTCGCCTCGACGTCGAGCCGGGCCGCAGCCTCCGTGCCGAGTCGCTTCGCCAGGCTCTCGAGTCTAGCGTCGCTGTTCATAGCGTCGCCTTTCATTCCACTATCTCCTTCAGTCTTCGCACTGCGTGATGGTAATGCACCCGCGCGGCTCCAGGCGTCGTCGCCAATGCCGCCGCAATCTCTTCGTATTCCAGCCCCTGCTGCGCCCTGAGCAGAAAGACTTCGCGCTGCAACCGCGGCAGCTGCTTCAGCCCCGCCGCGAGCAGTGCTTCGGCTTCGCTCGCTTCGGCGTGCGCCTGCGGATCTCCAGCGGCATCGCGGACTCCGTCATCCAGTGGCACAACCTTGCGTCGAGCCGCCCGCCGTCCGAAATCCTTCAGCACGTTGCCGCCGATCGTCAGCAGCCAGGTGCGAAACTGACACTGCCCGCGAAAGCGATCCACGCTGCGAAACACGCGGATGAACGTTTCCTGCACCAGGTCATCCACGTCGGCCTCGGGCGCACCGGCACCGGCCAGAAAGCGCGCCAGCGGCCGGGCGTGGCGCCCGACGAGCTCGGCCGCCGCCTGTTCGTCGCCCCCCTGCCACGCGAGGATCAGCGCGGCGTCGGAAGCTGCTGGAACCATGTGCGGTTGGGCCATCGGGCTCCGGATGTGGACGTGAGACAGGCTCGAATATTAAGAACCAGACACCCATTGCCGCATCGAACCCAAGGGAATAGCTTGAAGATTCGAACAAACGTTCGAACTCATGCGACCATACGACGAGCGTCTCGACCACCTGCTCGCCCGCGCCGCCCGCGTCTTTGCGGACAAGGGCTACCACCCCACCACCATGCGGGACCTCTCCGCCGCGAGCGGGATGTCCCTGGCCGGGATGTACTACTACGTCCGCGGCAAAGAAGACCTCCTCGCGCTGATCCAGGAGCGGTGCTTCACCCTGGTGCTCGAAGGCGCTCGGCGGGCCGTCGCGGCGGCGACCGATCCCCAGGAGCGCCTACAGGCCTTCATCCGGCACCACGTCTCGTTCTTCGCGCAGCACATGGCCGAGATGAAGGTGTTGTCGCACGAGGCGTCGCCGCGGGGCGTGAGCGCCATCAAGCGGCGCTACGTGGACCTGCTCGAGACCATTCTCAAGGAAGCGGCGCCCGAGCAAAGTGGCCCCGACCGCAGCGCGGCGACCTACATCCTCTTTGGCATGATGAACTGGATCTACAACTGGTACGATCCGGCCGGCGCAATCGATCCTGCCCGGCTGGCCGATCTCATGACGAGCATCTTCCTCGGCGGCTTCGTCGAGACTCATCCGGAGGCTAAATAGACCCATGGCAACCATGACCGAACCGCAAGTCAAGACGCTCATTCAATACCGCACCGAAGCTGGGCTCGCGATCATCGAGCTCGACGATCCGCCCGCCAATACGTACACCTACGAAATGATGCACCAGCTCGACGAGGCGATCTTGCGGGCGCGGTTCGACGACAACGTGCACGTCATCGTGCTGCGTGGCCACGGCGACAAGTTCTTCTCCGCCGGCGCCAACATCGGGATGCTGAACAAGGTGACCCCGCGATTCAAATACTTCTTCTGCCTGCACGCCAATGAGACGTTGAACCGTCTGGAGCAGACGCCGAAGCTCACGATTGCGGCGCTCAACGGACACACCGTCGGCGGCGGCCTCGAGATCGCCATGGCGTGCGATCTGCGGATCGCCAAGGAGAACGCGGGCAAGATCGGCCTCCCGGAAGTGAACCTGGGCGTGCTCCCGGGCACCGGCGGCACCCAGCGGCTCGCGCGCATCGTCGGCAAATCGCTCGCCATCGAGCTCATGGTGAAGGGCGAGCTGTTCTCCTTCGATCGCGCCAAAGAGATCGGGCTCGTCAACGAGGTGTTCGACGCCAAGGACTTCTGGGAGCAGGTCCTGCTCTATGCCAAGCAATTCTGTCCACCCCATAAGGCATCCAAAGCGGTCGGTCTGATCAAGCGCTCGGTCCAGTCGGGCGCGGAGGTGCCCTTCGAGAGCGGCCTCGCCATCGAGCGCGAGCTGCAGCAGCAGCTGTTCCAGAGCGACGATGCCAAAGAGGGGATCGCGGCGAACCAGGAGAAGCGGATGGCGGAGTTCAAGGGGAAGTGAAGACCGACCTCTTCATTAATAACGAGTGGCGGCCGGCAGCCGCCGGCAAGCGCTTCCCCGTTGAGAACCCGGCAACGGAAGAGAAGCTGGCCGACGTCGCCGCCGGTGATGCCGCCGACGTGGACAACGCGGTTCGCGCGGCGAAGGCCTGTTTTGAGTCGCAAGCGTGGCGGGAGCTGTCAGCCAGAAAGAGGGGGAAGATCCTCTTTAAGGCGGCGGACCTGTTGGACGCCCGGCTCGATGAGGTCGCCCGGCTCGAGACGGCCCAGAACGGCAAGACGCTCTTCGAGTCGAAGATCGAAATCGGGATGACGATCAACACGCTGCGTTACTACGCGGGGTGGGCGGACAAGATCGTCGGCGATACGCTGCCGGTCGAAGGGCCCTTCTTTACCTACACGCTGCGCGAGCCGATCGGCGTCGTCGGGGCGATCGTGCCGTGGAACTTCCCGCTCAACATCGCGAGCTGGAAGTTCGCGCCCGCCCTCGCGGCCGGCTGCACAGTCGTCCTGAAGCCCGCGTCGGAGACGCCGCTCACCGCCCTGCTCTTCGCCGAGGTGGCGCTCGAGGCGGGCTTGCCGCCCGGCGCGTTCAACGTGGTGCCGGGCGGCGGCTCGACGGCCGGTGCGGCGTTGGTGCGGCACCCCGACGTCGACAAGATCGCGTTCACAGGATCCACGGAGGTCGGCCGCCAGGTCATGAAGATGGCCGCCGAGACGAATAAGCGCGTCACGATGGAGCTCGGCGGGAAGAGTCCCAACATCATCTTCGCCGATGCCGACCTGAAGGCTGCCGTGCGCGGCGCGCAGACGGGGATCTTCTACGGCAAGGGCGAGGTCTGTGCCGCCGGATCTCGTTTGCTGGTGGAGAAATCGGTGCATGCGCAGGTGATCGAGCAGCTCGCCCTTGGGGCGAAGAAAATGACCCCAGGCGATCCGCTCGATAAGAACACGCGGCTCGGCGCGCTCGTCTCCAGGAAGCAGCAGGAGACGGTGCTCTCCTACATCAAGAAGGGTGTGGACGAGGGGGCGCAGCTCGTGGCCGGCGGGAAGGCGGCGAAACCCAACGGCAAGGGCTATTACGTCGAAGCGACCGTGTTCGACGGCGTGCAGCCCGAGATGACGATCGCGCGCGAAGAGATCTTCGGCCCCGTGCTCGCCGTGCTCACGTTCGACGACTTCGATCAGGGCGTGAAGCTGGCGAACAACACGATCTACGGACTCGCGGCGGGGATCTGGACCAAAGACATCCAGAAGGCGCACCGGGCGGCCAAGGCGATTCGCGCCGGCACGGTGTGGATCAACTCGTACAACTTCTACGACTCGGGCGCGCCGTTCGGCGGGTTCAAGGCTTCCGGCTTTGGACGGGATCTGGGTCGCGAGGCGTTGGACGGCTACCTGGAAACGAAGACTGTGTGGGTCGCCCTGTGAGGGAAGCCTTTGTTGTTGAGGCTCTCAGGACTCCTGTTGGGAAGCATGGGGGATCTCTGGCAGGCGTGCGTCCGGATGATTTGGCGGCTATTCCGATCAAAGCCGTGGTCGAACGCTCCGGCATCGATCCCGCAACGATCGACGACGTGATTCTCGGCTGCGCGAATCAGGCGGGCGAGGACAACCGCAACGTCGCCCGGATGGCGTTGCTACTCGCGGGTCTCCCGATCGAAGTGCCGGGACAAACCGTGAACCGGCTCTGCGGGTCCGGCTTACAGGCGGTCGCCAGCGCGGCGCAGGCGATCAAGTCGGGCGAAGGCGAAACATTCATCGCCGGCGGTGTCGAGAGCATGACGCGCGCACCGTATGTCATGCTCAAGTCGGGTGAGCCGTGGAGCCGGAAGGCGCCGGAGACGGCGGACACGACGGTCGGCTGGCGCTTCGTGAATCCGCGCCTGAAGAAGGAATGGACGATCTCACTGGGTGAGACCGCCGAGGTTGTGGCCGAGCGGTATAAGATCAGCCGCGCCGAGCAGGATGCGTTCGCGGTGGAGAGCCAGCAGCGTGCCGAGCGAGCACTCAAAGAGTGCGTGTTCACGAACGAGCTGGTGCCGGTTCCTCTCCCCGACGGCTCCACCTTTGCGAAAGATGAGTATCCGCGCGCCGGGACGACGATGGAGAGCGTCGCGAAGCTCAAGCCGGCGTTTCGCTCTAATGGTACCGTCACGGCCGCGAGTTCCAGTGGCATCAACGACGGGGCGGCAGCACTGCTGGTGACGGCGGCGAAGGGCGGCGAAGGGCGGCGAGGGGCGGCAATGGCTCGTATCGTTGCGACCGCCGTCGCCGGCGTAGACCCCAGTTGCATGGGACTGGGCCCGATTCCCGCGACCAAGAAAGCCCTCAAGCGGGCAGGCCTGACGATCGATCAAATCGGTCTCGTCGAGCTAAACGAAGCGTTCGCGGCACAAGCGATCGCCTGCATCCGTGAGCTGAAGCTCGATCCGGAAAAGGTGAACATCTACGGTGGCGGCATTGCGCTCGGTCACCCGCTCGGCTGCACCGGGGCGAAGCTGCTCACCACGCTCGTCCACGCCTTATCACGCCGTAACACGCAGTTCGGTCTCGTAACCATGTGCATCGGCGTCGGCCAGGGCATCGCGATGATCGTGGAGCGCGTCTGATGGCGGCCTACGAGCGGGTGCTCGTCGAGATCAACGACCACATCGGCACGCTCACCCTCAACCGCCCCGACAAGCTCAACGCGTTCGACCCCGACGCCTGCGAAGATCTACTCGAGGCGCTGCGCATGCTCGCGGCCGCCGACGCCGTGCGGGTCATCGTCATCACGGGTGCCGGGCGCGCGTTCTGCGCGGGCGCCGACCTCGCCGTGCTGGGCACCCAGGGTGAGCAGCTCGTGCGAGCGGGCAAGGACATCGCGTTGACAATCCGCACCGCTCCCAAACCGGTGCTCGCGGCGGTGAACGGTCCCGCGGCCGGTGGCGGAGCGAACCTCGCGCTCGCCTGCGACTACCGCCTCGCCTCGGATCGAGCATCCATCGGGCAGGTATTTCACAAGCTGGGACTCGGGCCGGACTGGGGCGGGAGCTACTTCCTCCCGCGGCTCACGAGCATCTCGAAGGCACTCGAGCTGGTCTGGAGCGCCCGCATGGTCCCGGCGGCGGAAGCGGCCCAGCTCGGCCTCTTCGATCGCGTGGTCCCGCCCGAGGCCCTAGCCCCTGAGACCCAGGCCCTAGCTCAGCGCTGGGCCGGCATGGCGCCGCTGGCAGTGCGCAAGGCGAAGGCCGCCCTGTACCGCTCGCTCCACAGCACGCTCGAAGAGATGCTCGACGTCGAAATCGCCGATCAAGAAGTTCTGTTCGCCACTCCCGAGGCACGCCAACTCATAAGGAATCGCTGATGGTCCGCAAACTCCACAACTTCGACGACTGGATCGACTACTTCCGCTACTGGCAGGACTCGATCGGTCTGCCGCAGGGCGATCTTCGCAAGTACGGGTTCGAAGCCAAGTTCGGCGATCCCGAAGTGCCCTACATCGAGTTCGGGCACTACAAAGGCCAGCGCAAATGGCCGACGGTGATGCACATCCCCGACCAGCGCATCCGCGACGCGCTGCTCAACCTGATCGTCTACCAGGGCGACACGGAATTCGCGTCGGTGGAGCAGCAGCGCAACCTGCTGCACCACGCGCCCTCCGCCTACGACCTCCTGTCGCTGCAGCGTGTGATGACCGAAGAGATGCGGCACGGCTGGCAGATGTCCTATCTGCTCTGCTCGCATTTTGGCGACGAAGGCAAGCGCGAAGCCGCGAAGCTGCTGGAGCGGCGCGCCGACGAGGGCGAGCGGCTGCTCGGCTCCTTCAACGAGATCGTCGACAACTGGCTCGACTTCTTCACGTACACGCAGTTCATCGACCGCGACGGCAAGTTCCAGCTGAAGATGCTGTCGGTCTCGGCGTTCGATCCGCTGTCGCGCTCGATGGGGCCGATGCTCAAGGAAGAGTCATATCACCTCGGCACCGGCAACAACGGGCTGCTGCGCATCGTGAAGGCCGGCAAGATGCCCCCGGAAGTGATCCAGCGCTTCTTCTATAAGTGGATCCCGACGGCATTCGATCTCTTCGGCACCGATAACTCGTCCTCAGCCCATTGGGCGTATGTGTGGGGGCTGAAGGGCCGCTACGACGAGCGCGAGAACCCCACGAACGGCGCGGAGCCGGATAAGAGCAAGCTCAACGAGCTGGCCCGCGGACTGTATCGCCAGGAGATCGTGAAGCTGGTCGAGCGGCTCAACATGTTCATCCCGGAGCGCGACCAGCAGCTCAAGGTCCCCGACCTGAAGTTCAACCGGCGGATCGGGATGTACGCGCACCAGAAGTTCACCGTCGACGGGCAGCCGCTCGACGACGCGAAGTATCCGGCCTATCTCGAATCGGTGCTGCCGCGTCCCGAGGACATCGCGATCGTGCACGACATCGAAAAAGAGCCGGACTGGATCGAGCCGAAGAAAGCCGACAGCCTGCAGCAGTGAAGCCTCTGGTCATTGCTCACCGGGGCGCCTCCAGCATCGCGCTGGAGAACTCCCTGGCCGCCTTTCGCGCCGCCGCCGGCCAGGGCGCCGACGGTGTCGAGCTCGACGTCCACGCCACGATCGATGGCGAAATCGTCGTCCATCACGATCCGTCCGTCCTCGGTCTGCCGATCGCGCAGGCGCGGGCCCGGGACCTGGCCGCGGTGCCGCTCGCGAACGGCGAGCCCATCCCGACGCTCGCGCAGGCGCTGGATGTGCTGGGCAAACTCAAGGTGTTCGTCGAGGTGAAGGTGCTCGACCCCCGTTGGGATGACCGGCTGCTCGCGACGCTCGATCGCGGTCCCAACCCGAGCGGCTACGCGGTCCACAGCTTCGCCTTTCACGTCGTGCGGCGACTCGGCGAGAAGCGGCCGAGCCTGCCGCGCGGCGTGCTCTCCGAGGTCGAGACCCGATCACCCAAGCAGACCCTCGAAGACGCATCGGCCCAGACGCTCTGGCAGGAGCGAGCGACCATCGACGAACGGCTCGTGCAGACCGTCCACGGCCTGGGCGCGACGCTGATCGCGTGGACTGTGGACGACCCGGGCGACGTGGAGCGCCTGGTGCGTTGGGGCGTCGACGGCATCTGCACCAATCATCCCGAGCGCGCGCGCCCTGTCATCGACGCGTTCCCCGCGGCATGACATCCCCACGCGTCGCGGTCATCGGCGCCGGCACCATGGGGCACGGCATCGCCTATGTCGCGGCGCTCGCGGGGTGCGAAGTCAGGCTCACCGATGCCCGCCCCGACGCCCTGCCCCAGGCGTTGGACAAGATCGAAGCGCTGCTCGTGGGCGGGGTCAAACGGGGCAAGCTGACTGCGGACGCGCACGCCGCCGTGCGCCAGCGAATCCGCGCGGAGCCGCAGATTCGCGCGGCCGTGAGCGATGCCGACATCGTGATCGAGGCGGTGATCGAGGATCTCGCGATCAAGCAGGAGTTGTTCGCCGACGTGGAGCGCGCGGCGCCGTCCGGAGCGCTGCTCGCGTCGAACACCTCGTCGCTTTCCATCGGCCAGATCGCATTGGCGTTGACAGACCCGGCGCGCCTCGTGGGCATGCATTTCTTCAATCCGGTTCACGTCATGAAGCTGGTCGAAGTGGTTACGCACGGGCGGGAGAGCCGGCCGGCTGCCGAGCGTGCCGTCGAGTTCGCCCGAGCGCTCGGGAAAGAGCCGATCGTGGTCCGCGATTCGCCGGGTTTCGCGTCCAGTCGGCTAGGCGTCGTCCTCGGTCTCGAAGCGATGCGCATGCTCGAGCAGGATGTGGCGAGCGCGGAAGACATCGACAAGGCGATGGAGCTGGGCTACAACCATCCGATGGGTCCGCTGAAGCTGACCGATCTGGTGGGTCTCGATGTGCGACTCGCCATCGCCGAGTATCTGCATGCGACGCTCGGGAAGCCGCAGTACGAGCCACCGAAGATTCTGAAGGAGAAAGTAAAGAAGGGCGAGCTGGGGAAGAAGACGGGAAAGGGGTTCTACACCTGGGGCGCTTGAACCGCATCACCGACGTCCATATCCACATCCAGCCGTGGCGCGACCTCAAGCCCAAAGTCCAGGAGGCGATGCGCAAGGGGAAGGAGGACCACTGGGAGGTTCTCATCTCCCTGATGGACGATCCGCGCGCGCTGCTCGAGGTGATGGACAAATCCGGAGTCTGGCGCGTCGGTCTCGTCAATTATCCTAGCCCCGACATCATGGGGTTCGACGATTCGACCAACACCTTTGCAGCGAAGTACGCGCGCGCGAATCCCGAGCGGCTGATTCCCTACGGCGGGGTGCACGCACGCTTCACCACGGACCCCAGCGGCGACGTGGACCGCCTGATCGATCTCGGCATCCGGCTGCTCAAGGTCCACCCCCCGCACCAGGCCTTCCCGGCCAACGCTTACACCGATGGTCTCGACGCGCTTGGGAAGATCTATCGGCGGTGCGAGGAGCGCGGCCTGCCGGTGATGATCCACACCGGCACGTCGATCTTCCCGGGGGCGCGCTCGAAATTCGGCAACCCGATGGAGATCGACGACGTCGCGATCGATTTCCCCGACCTGCAGCTCGTGATGGCCCACGGCGGACGGCCGTTGTACATGGAGGAGGCGTTTTTCATCCTGAGACGTCATAGGAAAGTCAGGCTCGACGTCTCGGGCATTCCGCCCTCAAAGCTGCTGGAGTACTTTCCCCGCCTGACGGAGATCGCGGGCCGCGTGCTGTGGGGCACCGATTGGCCCAGCCCGGGTGTGAAAGACCTCCGGCAGAACATCGATCAGTTCCTGGCCCTGCCGCTTACGAACGAGCAGCAACAGGCTATCCTCGAAACCAACGCGCTGGCGCTTTTTCCCGTGGAGTCCTGAACCCATGCGTAAACTGTTCGCGCTGCTGGTGATGCTTCCTGGAACGCTGATCGCGCAGGCCGCGCCAGCCCCTGCTCCCGCCGGACGGATCGCGTTCGAGCAGTTCACGCTGCCCAATGGCCTCCGGATCATCTATTCCGAAGATCACTCGACGCCCGTCGTCTCGGTGGACGTCTGGTACGAGGTCGGCTCGCGCAACGAGCGCCCCGGCCGCTCGGGCTTCGCGCACCTGTTTGAGCACATGATGTTCCAGGGATCGGCGCACATTAAAAAGGCCGAGCACAATAAGCTGATCGAGCGGGCCGGCGGCGATTTCAACGGCTCGACTGCCGAAGACCGCACGAACTATTGGGAGACGGTGCCGTCGAACCGCCTCAACCTGGCGCTCTGGGCCGAAGCAGATCGGATGCGCTCACTCGCGATCACCGAAGAGAACTTCGAGAATCAGCGCCAGGCGGTGAAGGAGGAGCGCCGGCTGCGCGTCGACAACCAGCCGTATCAGGCTGCGTTTACCGACGGGCTGACCTGGCCGTTCGACAGCACGAGCTGCTTCCCCTACGCCCACACCGTCATCGGCTCGATGGCCGATCTCGACGCCGCCAAGCTCCCTGACGTGCAAGCGTTCTTCGACAGCTACTACGCCCCCAACAACGCGACGCTGGTGGTGGTGGGCGACTTCGCGCCGAGCGAGCTCCGCAGCCTCGTCAATCAGTACTTCGCCGGAGCCCCGAGTCACCCGGTGCCGGAAGCGCCGCGGTGTGATGCCGCGACGACCGGCTCGGCACCCAAGCGGCGCGAAGTGCACGACGCGCAGGCCAATCTGGATGCGCTGCTCCGGATCTACCGCATTCCCGACCATCGCCACGCCGACACGCCGGCGCTCGAGATCCTCAACATCATCCTCGGCCAGGGCGAGAGCTCGCGGCTCAACGTCTCCGTCGTGCGCCGCGACAAGGCCGCGGTGGCCACCGGGGCGATTCTCAACCCGTTCGGCTCGCGTAACGGGCCGGGCGTCTGGGTGGCGTACGGCATCGTGAACCAGGGCGTGCCCGCCGATCGGATGGACAGCCTCATCGGCGTGCAGCTGGACAGCATTCGCGCCAACGGCATCACGCCGGCCGAATTGGAGAAGGCGAAAAACGCCTTGCGGGCGGGATTCATCGGCAATCGGGAGACCACGTTGGGCAAAGCGGAAGAGCTGCATCACTATCTGACGTTTCACAATTCGATCGAGGAGATCAACACGGATCTCGATCGCCTGCTCGCCGTCACGAGCGACGATGTGAAGCGGGTCGCGAACAGCTACCTCGCGCCGGGCAATCTGACGCTGGTGATCGTCCGTGCGGGTGCGGCGCCGTCGTCCGGAGGTGGCCAATGACTCGCCGGAACGTGGGAATGTTGGAACGTTGGAACGTTGGAATGATGGTGCTGATCACACTTTCCATCATTCCAACAGTCCAACTTTCCTCCCAGCAGCCCTTCCCCACCCGTGCACCGGCCCCCGCCCGGCTCCGGCCGGTGCGGTTTCCGCCGTTCCACGACGTCGCGCTGCCCAATGGGATGACGCTGCTCCTCGTCGAGAATCACGAGCAGCCGACGCTTTCGATCAGTCTCAGCTTCCGCGCCGGCACCGCGTACGATCCCGCGGGGAAAGAAGGCGTCGCCGCACTCGTCGCCGAGCTGCTGACCAAGGGCACACCCACCCGCACCGCCGATCAGATCGCGGCGGAGATCGAAGGGGTCGGCGGCAGCATCGGGGCGAGCGCGGGCGATGATTTCTTCACGGTCTCGACCGACGTGCTGAGCGACCATGCCGACCTGGCCTTCAACCTGCTCGGCGACGTGACGCGACGCGCGACGTTCCCTTCTGACGAGCTCGAGCTGGCCCGCACGCGGTTCCTGTCATCGCTCGAGGTTGAGCTTTCCCAGGCAGGGAATGTCGCCGACCGCGCATTCCAGAAGGAGATCTACGGCCGGAATCCGTACGGCCGCAACACCAGCGTCGCGGCGTACAAGGCGATCACCCGCGAAGACGTCGTCGCGTTTGCGGGACGCCGCTTGCGCCCCGGCGGCTCGCTCCTCGTCGTCTCCGGTGACATCACGCTGCCGCAGGCCCGGGCACTCGCGACCCAGGCATTCGGCACATGGCGCGGCGCCGCGGCGCCGACGCCGGCCTTCCCCGCTGCACCGACCAAGCGCGGCACCGACATCCTGCTCGTCAACCGCCCCGGCTCGGTGCAGTCGAACATCGTGATCGGCAATACCACGTTCCTGCCGACCGACACCGGCTACTACGCGGCGCGCATCGCCACGCATGTGCTGGGTGGGGGCAGCGATTCCCGGCTGTTCATGATCCTGCGCGAGCAGAAGAGTTGGACGTACGGCTCGTACGCCGCGTTGCGGCGCAACCGCGGCATGGGCTACTGGCAAGCAACGTTCGAAGGTCGCACCGAAGTCACCGACAGCGCGCTCGCCGAGCTGTTGCATCAAATCGACCGCGTCCGCACCGAGACCATTCCCGACAGCGAGCTGGTCGCGGCCAAGGGATTCCTCGTCGGCTCATTCCCGCTCACGATCGAGACGCCGCGCCAGATCGCGCAGGTCGTGACGACCGCGCGGCTGCTCGGCCTCGGCGCCGACTACATCCAGCGGTATCGGGAGCGGTTGGCGGCAGTGACCGGGACCCGGGCGCGGACCGCTGCTCAGCGCGTGTACAAGCGCGACGCCCTCACGATCGTGGTGGTCGGCGATGCCAAGGAGTTGTACGACAAGCTCAAAGCGATTGCGCCCGTTCGCCTCGTGGACGTCGAGGGCAAAGCGATGGATCCCGCCGAGTTGAATCCGGCAGGCGGGCCGGTCGCCTTCGATCGCAGCCAGATCGTGGCGCGCAGCGACACCTTCCAGGCGCTGGTGCAAGGCAACGTGTTCGGATCCCAGACGGGAAAGGTCGCCATCGACGGTGATTCGATCGTCTACACGGAGTCGCTGATGCTCCCCCAGTTCCAGCAACAGTCCACGGTGGTGTTGAACGCCGACCTTTCACCCCGCCGCACTGACCAGACCAGCCTGGTCCAGGGTCAACGCACCGAAATTCATTTGACGTACGGCGGGGGCCGCGTCAAAGGCACCAGCCAGAGACCGCGGCCTGGCAGCACGCCAACGTTGATCACGGTCGACACGACTTTGGCGGCCGGCACAATCGAGGACAACGCGCTGCCCGTCGTGCTGGCGGCGCTACCGTTGGAGCAGGGCAAGACGTTCAACCTGAGCGTGTTCTCGTCGGGGGAAGGCACGACCAAAGTTGTGAGCGTGAAGGTCGCCGGCACGGAGAACGTCGTGGTGCCTGCGGGCAACTTCCCCGCCTATCGGCTCGAGCTGTCCGGGATGCAGCTGCCAGTCGTGATGCACGTAACGCAGCAGTCGCCGCGGCGGCTCGTGCGGATCGCGCCCACGGGAATGCCGTTGGTGTTCGAACTCGTGAAATAGGAGGAACCGATAATGCGGCGGTCGGGCGGTCAAACTGAAGAAGCGGCGGTCAAACTGACAAGGCGGCGGTCGGCTGCACTGGTGCTCGCGATCCTCCTCGCCGCGGGCTGCGCTTCCGCAGGGGCGCGGCAGGCTCACGCGCCCGCGCCAGGACCAGCCCCCGCCCAGCCGGATACTGCAGCCGGCATCGGACCACAGTACCCGTCCACGTATCAGCGCCATCCCAATCCGCCGGTGCTGATTCGCAATGCCACGATCATGACAGCGGCGGGACAGGAGATTCAGGGCGGGTCGATCCTGTTCCGTGACGGCCGCATCGCGGCCGTCGGCACCAACGTCCAGGCGCCGACCGATGCGACGGTCGTGGACGGCAGCGGCAAATGGGTCACGCCGGGCGTCATCGATACGCACTCGCACATCGGCGTCTATGCCGCGCCCGGCACCTTTGCGGAATCGGACGGCAACGAAGCGACGCGGCCCGTCACCGCCGAGGTCTGGGCCGAGCATTCGTTCTGGCCGCAGGATCCGCAGATTCCGCTTGCGATCGCGGGCGGCGTCACGACGATCCAGGCGCTGCCCGGGTCGGCGAACCTCATCGGCGGGCGCAGCGCGGTGCTGAAGCTCGTTCCCGCGCGCTCGGTACAGGAGATGAAGTTTCCCGGCGCGCACTACGGGTTGAAGATGGCCTGCGGCGAGAATCCCAAGCGCGTGTACGGCCAGCGCGGCGGGCCCTCGACGCGCATGGGCAACATGGCCGGCTATCGCGACGCGTTCATTCAGGCACAGGCGTATCGCCGCAAGTGGGACAAGTGGAACAAGGATCATCAAGGCGATCCACCGGAACGCAATCTGCGCAACGAGTCGCTCGCCGAGGTGCTGCGCGGCAACATCTACGTGCAGAACCACTGCTATCGCGCCGACGAGATGATGCAGATGATCGATCTCGCCCACGAGTTCGGCTTCAAGATCCGCTCGTTCCATCACGCGGTGGAGGCGTACAAGATCGCCGACGTCCTGGCGCGTGAAGGCACCGCGGTCTCGATCTGGTCGGACTGGTGGGGTTTCAAAGAAGAAGCAATGGACGGGATCTACGAGAACGCCGCGCTGGTGCAGCAGGCCGGCGGCCGCGTCGTGATCCACTCCGACGACGCGTCGGGCATCCAGCGCCTCAATCAGGAGGCGGCGAAGGCGATGTATCACGGCCGGCGCGCCGGGATTCCCATCACGCGCGACCAGGCGGTGCGGTGGTTTACCGCCAACCCGGCGTGGGTGCTCGGCCTCGACTCGATCGTCGGCACGCTCGAGCCCGGCAAGATGGCCGATGTCGTGCTGTGGTCGGCGGATCCCTTGTCGGTGTATGCCCGCGCCATTCAGGTCTATAACGACGGCTGGCTCGTGTACGACCGCAACGATCCCGCACACCAGCCCAAAACCGATTTCACGCTGGGGCAGCCATGATTGCCTTCCTGCTCGCCCAGACCATCGCGATCACCGGGGGCACGGTGTACCCGGTCTCGGGCCCGAAGATCGAAAACGCCACGGTGCTGATTCGGGACGGCCGGATCGCGGCCGTCGGAACGAACGTCGCGGTGCCCGCCGGCGCGACGCGCATCGACGCGTCGGGCAAGTGGGTCACGCCGGGGTTGATCGACGGCGCCGGTCAGATGGGACTGCGCGAAATCGGCGCGGTGCAGAACACGAGCGAATTCACGCTGCGGGGCAACGAAGTTGCGGCGGCGTTCAATGTGCTGGAAGGGATCAACCCGGCTTCGACCTTGATCGCCGTCAACCGTATGGAAGGCGTCACCACGTCGCTCGCCGTGCCGACCGGCAGCCTCATCTGGGGACAGGCGGTCTTGATCGATCTCGACGGCGCGACGATCGAAGCGATGCGGGTGAAGTCGCCCGCCGCGATGGTCGCTGACCTCAGTGAAGGCGCCAAGGACGCGGGCGGCGGCTCGCGGGCCGGCGTGGCGCAGCGGCTCCGCCGCGTGCTCGATGACGCGCGCGAGTACGCGACGCGGCGCGCCGATTATCGCCGGTCACAGATTCAGCCGCTCGCCGCCAGCGCCGCGGACCTCGAGGCGCTCCAGCCCGTGCTTCGCGGCGAGCTGCCGTTGCTGGTCGTCGCGAACCGCCGCAGCGATATCGAAACCGCGCTGCGGATTGCGAAGGAATACAAGCTGCGGCTGATTCTCGCGGGCGGGGCCGAGGGGTGGATGATTCCGGGCGAGATCGCGGCCGCCGGGGTGCCGGTGCTCGTCGAACCGATGGACAACATTCCGACGTACGACGCCCTCGGCATTCGCTACGAGAACGCGCCGTTGCTGGCGAAGGGCGGCGTGAAGGTCGCGCTCATGGAGACGGCAACCGAGAACACGCGCGACCTGCGGCAGCAGGCCGGCAATGCGGTCGCGAGCGGGATGGCGTGGGAGCAGGCGCTGCGCGCAGTGACCCTGACGCCTGCAGAGATTCTTGGCGTGGCCGATCGCTACGGGTCGCTCGACGCAGGCAAAGTTGCCAACGTAGTCGTCTGGACTGGTGACCCCTTCGATTTCGCGACCGGCGTCGAGCATGTCTTGATTCGTGGCCGGGATATTCCATTGCGGAGCAGGCAGACGGAGTTGTTGGAGAGGTATCGGACGCTGCCGCCGAAATACTAGGGCGGCGAAAACGGCGGCGGCGAGAGAGACGGCGGCGAAGGGCGGCAAAAGCAAAAGGAGCGGCTTTGCCGCCCCTCGCCGCCCCCTCGCCGCCGATTCTGTTGCCGCCCTAGTTCTTCGTAGCCACCACCGGATACACGCTCACCTGCATCCTCTTCTTGTTCTTGTGCTCGAATTTCACTTGCCCATCGACGGTTGTGAACAGGGAGTCATCGGATGCCCGGCGCACGTTCCGGCCCGGATGAAACTTCGTCCCGCGCTGGCGCACGATGATGCTGCCCGCGGTGACGAACTCCCCGCCGAAGCGCTTGACGCCGAGGTATTTCGGATTGGAATCGCGCCCGTTGCGCGAGGAGCCGACGCCCTTCTTATGAGCCATGCGATCCTCAGCCGACCTTCACGTCGGCGATCTTGATCTCGGTGAAGTCCTGCCGGTGCCCGCCGTGGCGGCGATAGCCGGTGCGGCGCGCGAACCGGAAAATCCTGATCTTCTTGCCCTTGCCGTGCCGCACGACCTCGGCCGTGACCTTGGCGCCCTTCACTTTCGGGGCGCCGGTCTGGATGTGCTTGCCGTCGCTCGCCACGAGAACGTTGTCGAACGAGACCTCGTCCCCCGGCTTCGCATCGAGCAGCGGGACCTTGATCGTGACTCCCGGCTCGGCCCGGAACTGCGCACCACCGGTCGTGAAAATGGCGTATGACATAGGGGCCGGAACCTAAACAGGGACAATCGGTTGGTCAAGGTCGGGGATGTAGGGGCGCAGCATGCTGCGCCCCTACGCGACCGCATACTGCTCCGTGACGTCTCGGCCAGCGGGCCGAGCCATCATCCGAAACTCATCCAGCCGCATCATCGGATCATCCCGCACCTCGAGCTCGAGGCCGGTCTGCTTCTCCAACTGACGCAGGAAGTTAGGCTCCTGCTCCACGAGGTAGAGCGCGACCTCGGGATGGAGCCGCACCGAAAGCTGCCGTTCCTTGTGATCGGCGCCGGCCCGCTTCAGCGACCGTTCCATCCGTCGCACCACGACCTCCGGCCGGAACACCCGGCCGGTGCCGCTGCAGGTCGGGCACTCGATCGTCATCGACTGCCACAGCGAGGGCCGGACGCGCTGCCGCGTCATCTCGATCAGCCCGAGCTCGGACACGGCAAACGCCCGCGTGCGCGCCCGGTCTCGACCCAGATGGGCGCGCAGCTCCTGGAGCACCTTGTCGCGGTTGGAGCGCGTCTCCATGTCGATGAAGTCGACCACGATGATCCCGCCGATATCGCGCAGCCGCAGCTGGCGCGCCACTTCCCGCGCCGCCTCGAGGTTCGTGCGCAGAATCGTGCTTTCGGGATCCCGCTTGCCGGTGTAGCGCCCGGTGTTCACGTCGATCGAGATCAGCGCCTCAGTGGGCTGGATAATGAGATAGCCGCCGGTCGGCAGGTCCACGCGCTGCTTGAAGAGATTGCGGATCTCCGCCTCGACGTCGTATTCGTCGAAGAGCGGAGTCTCAGTGGTGTACAGCTTGACCCTGGGCAACAGCTCGGGGTCGATCTGCTTCAAGTACTGCTCGACTTCGTTGTACAGGAGCTTGGAGTCGACGAGGAGCAGGTCGACGTTGTCCGACAGCAGGTCGCGCACGATGCCGCGCGTCAGGCTCGTCTCGCGCTGTACGAGCGCGGGTGCACGGCCCGACGACGCTTTCCGCTGAATCTTCTTCCAAAGGCTGAGGAGATGGTCGATCTCGCGCTTGCAGCTCGCTTCCGTCAGGTCGTCGGCGACGGTCCGGATGATCCAGCCGCCGGAATCTGCGGGAACGAGGTTGGTGACCATCTCGCGCAGTTTGGCGCGCTGATCGCGCGCCTCGATCTTGCGTGAGACGCCCACCTTGGAGGCGAACGGCATGTAGACGAGGAACCTGCCGGCGAGCGAGACCTGCGCCGTAACGCGCGGTCCCTTGGTACCAATGGCTTCTTTGATGACCTGGACGAGCTTGGTCTGACCGCGCTTCAACTCGTCGGCGATGTTGGGTGCCGGGCGCCGGCGGGACCGCTCCCTGGGGGGGCCGGGGGGGCCGGGGGGGCCGCGCCGCTTCGCGACCGGCTGGCCGCCGCCGTTGCCACCGCCGTTGCCGTTCCCGTTGCCGTTTTCTTCGTCGGCGTCGTCGGGCTCACGGTCCTCGGGGTCTTCGTCCTCTTCGGCTTCGATTAGATCGGAGGCGTGGAGAAAGGCACTCTTTTCGGCACCGATGTCGACGAACGCCGCCTGGATGCCGGGCAGAACAGCCTCGACCTTGCCGACATAGATGTCGCCGACCGAGCGGTGGGAGTCAGGACGATCGACCAGGAGCTCAACAAGGCGGTCGTCCTCGAGAATGGCCACGCGGGTCTCCCGCGGGCTGCCGGAGATCAATATCTCGCGCTTCAAAGCAGTTACCCTCGCGCCCCGGCGGGAAACAGCCACCCCCCGGGAGCCTGTGGTTTTCCCAGCAGTAGTCCAACTCGCCCGGCCGATGTGGCGTGGGCAGTGCGATGAGTCGATTGGAGAGGCGGCTGAGAGACGCCAGAGCCCAATTCATGCGGCTAAAGCTAGGATGAGGAGAGACTTAGGTCAATCTATCAGACCGCCCAACAGTTGCCGGGCGATGACGACGCGCTGAATCTCGCTGGTTCCTTCCCCGATTTCGCAGATCTTGGCGTCCCGCATCATGCGCTCGACGGGGTATTCGGTCGTGTATCCGTAGCCGCCGTGCAGCTGGACTGCCTTTGTCGTCGCCCGCATGCAGAGCTCGGAGGCATAGAGCTTCGCCATCGCCGCTTCCTTCTTGAACGGATGGCCGTGCTGTTTGAGCCAGGCGGCGTGATACACGAGCTGCTTGGCGGCTTCGATCTCGGTCGCCATGTCGGCCAGCGCGAAATGCACGCCCTGGAAGCTCGCGATGGGCCGCCCGAATTGCTTGCGCGTCGAAGTGTAGGTCAAGCACTCCTCCAGCGCGCCTTCCGCCAGTCCGAGCGACAGCGCGGCGATGCCGATCCGTCCGCCGTCGAGCGTGTGCAGAAACTGGCGGAACCCGTTGTTCACCGGTCCGAGGACATTTTCCTTGGGAACGACCGCGTCCTGAAAGATCAGCTCGCGGGTGTCGGACGCCCGCCATCCCAGCTTGTCTTCCTTCTTGCCCGAGAGAACGCCGCGGTTCTTGGGCAACTCCGTGGCGTGACCGATCCCGACGCGTTTCGTCTCGTCCAGATCGCAGGTGTCCTTCGTGACGATGAAGGCCGTGATGCCGTGCGTGCGCTTTGCGCTGGGATCGGTGCGCGCCGTGACGCAGAAGATCTCGCCCACGCCGGCGTGGGTGATGAAGATCTTGGAACCATTCAGGACGAAGTGGTCGCCACGGTCCACGGCCGTCGTTTTTGTGCCGCCGGCATCGGATCCGGCCCCCGGCTCGGTCAGACCAAACCCGCCGAGCACCTTGCCGGTTGCGAGGAACGGCACGAAGCGCCGCTTCTGCTCGTCGGTGCCGAAATCGACGATCGGCGACGTGCCGAGCGTCGTGTGCGCGCTGACCGTGATGGCGTGGCTCGCATCGACTTTCGCCAGCTCATGAATCACCGTGATGTACGACAGGTAATCCATTCCCGACCCGCCCATTTCCTCCGGCCACGGGATGCCGAACAGCCCGAGCTCGGCCATCTGCTTCACGTTGTCCCAGGGGAAGCGGCTGTCGAGGTCGTATTGGCGGGCGGTGGGTTTGACGACGTTTTTGGCGAAGTCTCTGACCATCTCGCGGACTTGGAGATGGTGGTCGGAGAAGTAGAGGGCGTCGTGCATGTCGGGGAATATACCAGCATCCCCCTTCCACTCCCCTCCCCCTCTCGTACGGTTGCGGTTAGAAAAGCCGCAGGCTCATGCCGATCGCGCCACCGGCGTTGGCCTCCTGTAGAAAGCCCCAGATCCGGAAGCGACGGATGCCGAGGCCGGCGAGGACAGCGGGATTGTGGTCCCGGCCCGTCTCTCCTAGGCCAAAGTCGAACGTCAGCCACGGCTCGCCGGCGAGGCTCCGCCACCCCTTCGAGATGTCTCGCTCTCGGTGGTACAGGCTGTCAAGCTGGGCAAGCTGTTCGTTTTTGTGCCGCAGGGTACTGTCCGACCAGTCGAGCGCATGCTGCTGCGCCGCACTCACCGAGTCGGCGCCGCGGAGCTTGTCCTTCAGGCCGCGACGCTCCTCGTCGGCCTGCAGCAGCCGCTGGAAGACGCTTTCCGTGATCACGATGAGTCTCCTGCCACGAATCTGCACGATGTAACTGCTGTCGCTCAGCACCTTGACCACGACCGCGGTCGGGATCGTGTCCTGCGCGAGTCCGGGAATAGGCGCGAGTGTCGTCGCGCCGAGGATCGCGGCCCAACACCACAGGTTGCGCTTCATTTGTCCTGTCCGAATTGCCGGAGGTAGCGTTCCCACAACTCATCGCCCTGCAGCTTGCTGATCTCCTCCTTCTCCTGCGCGGTACGGGCGTCTATCAACAGCCGCTCCTTCTGCTGGGCATCCCGGAGTCGTTGGGCTTCTGCTACCGCACGCATCCGTTCACCGTCCGAGATACCGGCTAGCCTGGCGGCTTCTGCAGCGCGCTTTTCTTGCTCGCGCTGCTGAGCTTCCTCGTCCTTGAGCTTTTGGCGCAGCGCATCTTTGCGCGCTTTGTTGAAAATTGACCAGCCGAATACCCCGGCAAGGCCGGCCGCGATGAACGGCAGGCTTTTCTTGGGGAGGACGTTCGCCTTCGTTGCCACGAGCACGACGACGACGATGAGAATCAGGATCAGCGGAATCAGTAGGTCGAGCTGTAGGCCGAACATTAGTTGTCCCCCTCTTTCCCTGCTTCCTTCTGCTCCTGTCGATCCTTCTGTCTTTTCTCGATCGTGGTGATGAGCTTGTGGACGGGGCCGGTGCCGAGGCCAATCGCGATCCCCGAGGCAAGGATGGCGGGCCAGCCTGACGGGATCGGCTGCTCAGGCAGCCCGCCCGGCAACAGCTGCGCGGGGAGGTTCGTGGGGATCTCCCACAGTTTCATGAAGTCGATTTTGAGCCAGAACGCCACGCCGATCCCCAGGGCGATGCCCACGACCTTCGTCGCGATCCGCACCCAAGCCGCGCGCACCAAGTCTCCGGAGATCACGAGCGTGTTGCCCGCGTAGGCCGTCTGCTTGCTCAAGAGCATGTCGTTCACGCGGTTGATGATCGGCTGGATACGCTCGATGGGCACGTATTCGAACACGCGCAGGCGGCGCTCGAGCCGAGTCTTGAGTGCCTGGGCGCGCGCCGTCCACACCTTGCTGCGCTTGTTCTTACAATCCCAGTAATCGAAGAGACTCTTGCCGACCTCTATTGCCCGCTCAACCAGCAGCGCCAGCGCGAGCGCCAGCGCGAACAGCACGGTGACGGTCGCGAGTGTATCCACCGGCGAGGGCTTTACGGCCTGGGCGACTGTGTCTGCGACTACCCATGCCGGGTTCATGGCGTCGTGAAGAGATAGGGTTTGTGACGGAACGCCTCGATGCGTTGCAGCGTGTCGGGCGATGCTTCCCACGTCTTCCGATAGAACTTGACGAGATCCTCGAACTCGGCGTACGGGAAGTTTGATCCCGGACACGCTTTACTCGAGATCTGCCGATGGGGAATGATCGTCTTCTTGAAGTCGGCGACGTCGATCTTGGGATACAGGAAGCTCCAGAGCGCGACGACACGGGCGCCGGCGCGGAGCTGCACATCGGTCGGGCGGATCGCGCCGTAGCGGCCGTCGGCGTTGGAGTAGGGGACGGCCGGGTTCGTCTCGAAATTGCCGTTGAAGCTGATCCCGAGCGAGCGCTGGTTGTAGCCGACGGCGTGATTGCCGTAGCGGTCCCACCGGCAAAAGGCATGAATGGAGCCGTCGGAGAGAATCACGCAATTGTAACCGGTGATCCACGGTTGGCCGCCGTCGCTGGTGCGGTGCGTGATCACTTTCACGACGTCCTCAAACGTGCTCTTGCTCGACATCGCGGTATGGTGAAACACGACGAGATCGGGATCCACCTTTCGGCGGTGGACGCCTTCCAGGACCTTCACGTCCACGCCGCCCTCGTATGGGATGTCGATGTACGCGCCGGCGGCGACATCTTCCGCCGTGACTGGTGCGGTCGCCGCGGCGACAGGAGGCGGCGCTTTTTGCTCGTCGTCTTCTTCCGACAAGATGTCCGCGGCCTCCACGGTCGTCTTCCGGTCACTGATGAAGCGGATGAGTGTGTGCACCGGCGCGCT
>Ga0209056_10000331_pt1 | contig 53302 bp, 53 predicted proteins | sample GraSoiAngelo_114_FD_185876 | JGI IMG/M metagenome (GOLD analysis project Ga0209056, IMG submission 185876) | Grasslands soil microbial communities from the Angelo Coastal Reserve, California, USA - 14_0903_13_40cm (SPAdes) (version 2) | ecosystem: Environmental > Terrestrial > Soil > Grasslands...
CGCCGTTCATGCGGGACGGACCCCCGGTGGCCACCCCGCCGGGTCGAGCTCCTGCAGAGCCGCGACCGCCGGCGGCGCGTGCCGACCGACACCGGAAGCCCGGTCGGCAGGCCTTGCCGGCGAGGACGCTCCCCGCCCGACCCCGCGCAACCGACGGCCCCGGGGCCGCCGCACCTGTGGCATCATGAAGAGTGTCTCCGCCATGGCCCAATCAGTCAAAGTCTACAGCTCGCCGACCTGAGGGCCCTGCCGCGCGACGAAAGAGTTTCTTTCGTCCAAGGGAGTGGCGTACGAGGACATCGACGTGCTCGCGCACCCGACCGCGCGGGAGGAGCTGGTCCGCCTGACGGGCGGCACGGCGATTCCGGTGATCGTCGTCGACGGCCAGGTCGTCGTCGGCTTCGACCGGGCGAAGCTTCAGCGCCTCCTCGCTATCTGACCTGGCCCCGGAGCTTGTGGAGGTGCTGGCGGGCCACGTCGACCCAGTCCTTCTCGCTCGGGAGCTGGGAGGCGAGATCGATGTAGCGCTCCCAGAGCGAGATCGCCTCTTTCGGATCCACCTTCTCGTAGACGGCGGCCAGGTTGTAGCGGGCGCCCGGGTGCTTGTCGTCGAGCGCGACCGCCTTCTGGTACTCTCCGATCGCTTCCTTGTAGAGCCCCTTGTCCTCGTAGACCTCGCCGAGCCCCATGTGGGCGTCGACGAACGCCGGGTCGAGGTCGAGCGCTCGCTTGTAGGCGCCGACCGCCTCGTAGTAGAGCCCCTTCTCCGCGAAGTAGATCTTCCCGAGGCTGGCGTGCATGCGCGGGTTCAGGGGATTATGCACGAGCGCCTTCTGGTAGGCGGCGATGGCCCCGTCCACGTCGCCCTTGGCCGCCTTGGCGTCGCCGAGCCCCACGTAGGCGTCCGCGTAGAACGGCCGCAGCTCGATGGCCTTGGCGTACGCCTCGATCGCCTGATCGTAGAGGCGTCGCGGCGCGGCCAGGAACAGGTCGCCGAGCGCCTTGTAGGGCTCGGGGTAGCGCGGGTCGAGCTGGGTCGAGGCGCGGAACTGCGCGGCGGCCTTCCAGCGATTCCCGAGGGCCTGGTGCACGACGCCGAGCGAGTACTGCGCGACGACGAACGTGGAGTCGATGTCGATCGCGCGGGCCAGCTGGTCGCCCGCGGTCTCGTAGCCCTCCTGGCTCCCCTTGAGCGCGGCGAGGCGGCCGCTCACGAAGAGGTGGAACGCGCGCGGCGATCCCGTCGGGTGCGCCGCGGCCGCCAGGCGGGCGACGTCGTCGGCGGTGAGCGCCACCTTGAGGGCGCGCAGGTACAGGACGGGGAGCTTGGCGAGGACGTCGAGCAGCTCGCCGTCGGCCACCACCAGCTCGTCGAGCGCCACGGGCTCGCCGGCGCCGCTCGTCAGCTCGACGTACCGGGGCCGGATCACGTAGGAGGTGGCGTCGCGGCGGACGTCGCCGAAGACGGCCACGTCGGCGTGGAGCGCCCGCGCCGCCTCGAGGGCGCTCGCCGCCCTCCAGCCCTGCGGATCGGCGAAGGCCCGGAGGCGAGCGCGGTCGATCTGCACGAAGGCGGGGTGCTGCACGAACGCGAGCGTGAGCGCTTCGGCGAGGCCGTCGCCGAGCCACGCCTCCTCGGGCGGCAGCGCCAGCGTCTCGAAGGGGGCCACCAGCATGCTCCGCTTCACCGCGCCTTCCGCCAACCCCGCCAGACCGCCGAGCACGATCGCGACGAGCGCGAGGCTCCGCGTACGGCTCATCGGCCGGTCTCTCCTCGACGCCGGCGGGGGCGCCGGAAGATCCCGGCGAGCGTGCCGGGCCCCACGCGGCGCAGCCCGATCTCGGGCAGCAGCATCACCGCGACGAATCCGAGCATCCACGGCCAGAGGTCGACGGCGACCCGCGACTGGCGCCGCGCGCGCAGGAAGGCGTCCCGGGGCGTCCCCAGCGCGTCCCCGCCCGTCAGCTCCGAGACCTCGCGCAGCAGCGTCTCGTCGACCCCGAGCTCCCGCAGCTCCGGTGCGTACGGTACCACCAGGCCCGCGAGGTGCGAGCCGACCATGCTCGCGCCCCGGCGCTCGGACACGCCGACGAGGTACACGCCCTCCTGCGGCGCGGGGAACCGCCCGCGGTAACGGCCGGGCGCGACCTGCTCGAGGGCGACGACGGTCCGCTGCCGGCCCGGCGTCACCACCCCCACCTCGGCGTCGAGGAAGTTGATGAACTCGCCCTTGCCGTCGACGGCCTCGACGGTGACCTCGCCGACGCCGTTCTGGCGGCTCACGCTGGCCACCGTGTCGCCGCGGGAGCCGCTCTTGAGGGTCCAGCGGGCGAGCTGAGCCCAGAACTTGTTGAAGTCGCGCCAGCGCAGCCAGAGCACGCCCCACTTGGCCTTCGCGTCCGACGTGAACGCGGCCGCCCGGCCGAGCCCGTAGCGCCAGGTGGCCAGGAGCGGATCTTCCTGGTGCGTCAGGAGCAGGAGGTCGGCGGTGCTCTTGAGCGTGGTCGCGACGTAGCCGCCGAGCGGCGGCACCGCCTTCCAGTCGATGTCCTGGAGGACCTCGTGGCCGGGGGCCGTCACGCCCGGCCGGAACGGCTGCTCGACGAGCGCGGCCTTCGACGCGAGCTGGGTCTCCAGCGCGAAGATGCGGGGAAGCGTCTGCTGGTCCTCCGTGTAGTAGAAGCGCCCCTTGCCCCACTTCGCGATGTCCCGCATGAGCTGAACGTCGGCGTCGGTCCCGATGGCGATGGTCGATACGGTGATCTTGTCCTTGGACATGCGGCTCAGCAGCCCGATGAAGTCGCCGCGCGTCATCTGGCCGTCGGAGAGGAAGATCACGTGCTTGAGGACGGCGGGGCTGTCGTAGAGGACGCGGTAGCACTCCTTGAGGGCCGGGTAGCCGTCGGTGCCGCCCCCCGCCCGGATGGTGGCGATCGCGCGGTGGATGCCGCCCTTGTCCTTGGCGTTGCGCAGCGGCGAATCCCACAGGAACTCGGTGTCCCAGCTCATCACGCCGACTTCGTTCCGCTCGTTGAGCAGGTCGACGACCAGGTGCGCGGCCTCCTTCGCGAGGTCGAGCTTCGTCACCTTCTCGTCCGTCGACATCGCCATCGACCCCGAGCGGTCGATCGACAACACCACCCCCAGGCTCGGCACCTCCAGCTTCTGCTTGACTTCCATCGTGACCGGCAGCGCCTCCTCGATCGGCGTCCGGTAGTAGCCGCCCAGGCCGAAGCTCTCGTCGCCGCCGATCATGATCAGGCCGCCGCCGTAGTCGCGGACGTAGTCCCGGATGTTCGCCATCTGCGACTTCGTGAGCTTGAGCGAGGAGACGTCGGACAGGATGAGGCCGTCGTACCGCTGGAGCCCCGCCAGGTCCCGGGGGATCTGCTCGGCCCCGATGACCGTGACGTCGATGCTCTGCGACCGGAGCGCGCTCGCCAGGGACAGCGCCTGCCCCCCGTCCTTCTCGGCCAGCAGCACGGTGGGGCGCCCGCGGACGACGACGGTGCCGACGGCCCGGTTGTTGTCCTCGAGGGTGTCGCCCTCGACCTCGATGCCGGCCTGGTAGACGTGGACGCCGCTCTTGTCGAGCGTCTGACGGTAGACGAAGACGTTCTTGCCGCCCGTGAGCCGCACGACCTGGGAGCCGAGAAACTGGCCGTTCCGGTAGAGCGAGAGCCGCCCCTGCGTGTCCCGCTCGCTCCAGGCCACGATCTTGGCCTCGAACGGCTCGCCGTACTTCACCTCCTCGGGCAGGAGGAGGGCCTCGAGCGCGACCTCCTGGGTGAACGTCAGCGGCGTGGGCACGAAGAAGATGTCGGCGCCCTGCTCCCGGGCCGCCTCGGCCGCCGCCAGCGCATCGCCCTCGTTCTGGCGACCGTCGGTCAGGAGCACCAGCCGGTTGGCCTCGCCCGGCGGCAGGCTGGCGAGTCCGAGCTCGATCGCCTGGAAGAGATTCGTCGCCCGCCCCCCGACCTGCGCCTTCGGCCGCTCGAGGACGCCCCGTTCGGACAGGCTCTGGTCGACCAGCGGCTCCTTGCCGAACACGATTAGCCCCGCCCGGTCCCCGCCCCGCTTGCCCCGGACGGCCTCCGCGGCGAATCGGTAGGCGCCCTCGCGCGCGGCGAGGCTCACGCTGTCGGACTCGTCCAGCAGGAACACGACGTTCAGGCGGTCCACCCACCGCGGCACGGTCGGCCGCAGCAGCGCCAGCAGCAGCACGGCCAGGAGCGCGCCGCGCAGCGCGAGCGCCCAGCGGTCGCCGCGCCCGGCCGGCGGGCGGAGCCGTCCCCCCGTCTGCCGGCGCCAATAGAGGAGGCCCTCGACGACGAGGAGGAGCACCGCGATCCCAAGGCAGAGCGGCCACAGCTCGCGCTCGACCAGCACGGGCGCCGCGGCCGCGGCGCCGGCCGCCCCCGACGCGGGCAGCGGACGCGGGGCGAGGTTCGACTCGTCCGCGTTCATCAGGTTGACGGCGACCCGCGTCTCGCCGCGCGCGGTCAGGATCCGGTAGACTCCGATCTCGTCGGTGTCGGCAAAGGTCAGCACGCCGCGGACGACCTGCGCCGGCAACCGGCGCCCGGCGGGGGTCAACACCGTCGCCGCGGTGACGCCGTGCTCGACGGGCAGGACGATCGGCTGGCCCGAGGCGAGCTGGAGGCTCGCCTGGTCGAGCCCCGCCGGATGCAGCCACCGCAGCGCGTTCGACAGGATCAGCGGGAACGCGACGTGGAGCGGGAGGTCCGAGCGGAACAGATCGAAACCCACGAACAGCGCCTTGCGATCCGGCTCCTCGAGCGCGTAGACGAGCGGCCCCGCCGCCGACTCGACGAGCGCCTTGCCGGCGGCGAGCGGTCGCATCCGGACCGCGTCCTCGACGATGACCTTGGCGAGGTCGACGTTGCGCAGGATGGGGCTGCCGCGGTCCCAGTCGAGGATGGCCGGCCGCTCCACGCGGCCGAGCAGCTGGATCGGCACGTCGCCCGGGGCGCTGTTGACGAGCACGTACCGGCCGCGACCGATCCGCGGCGGGTTCACGCTGTCGAGCACCACGACGTCGAAGCCCTCCATGCCGCCGCCGTACGCGTCCGGCGGCCGCAGCTGGAGGGACACCTGGGGATCGGTGCGGAGCTCCTTCTCGAGAAACAGGTTGCCGGGGGTGACGAGGAGGACCGCGATCTTGCGCGGCGGCGGGAGCACGGCGTAGGCGACGTTGTCGGCGACGAGATCGTCGGTCACGTCGAGGCGGGCGGTGACGACGCCACCGCCCTGGTTGCCGAACGGGACCACCATGGCGCGCCGGACGTCGGGCCCGAGCGTCAGCGATTTCGCGGCCAGGGTCTTGCCGTCGAGCTCCAGCGTGAACGCGAACGACCTCTCGGTCTTGCCGAAGTTGACGAGCGACAGGAACGCCTGGTACTCGAAGCTGCTGAAGTAGTCCTTGCGGATGGCGAAGCTCGTGATCCCGACGTTGTCGCTCCGCCGTCCGACCCCGTGCCACCGGATGCGCGGATCGCCGAGCCCGTCGCCCTCCGCCGGCGGATGGGTTCCGTCGGTGAACACCTGGATCTCGGCGTGGGGATCGTCGGCGGTGAGGGCGCGCGCGGTCCGGACGGCCTCGGCCAGGCGGCTCGGGACGTCGTGCGCCTGCGCGCCGGCCAGCGCGGTGGCCGCCCGGTCGTGGTCGCGGCTCAGCGGAGCGCTGACGCGCGGGTTGACGCCGGCCTCGATGACCATCACCTCGGCGCCGAGACTGAGCCGGTCGACCAGCGCCCGGGCCGCCTTCTTGGCCACCGCGAAGCGCGAGGGCGCCACGTCGGTGGCCTTCATCGACGCCGAGGTGTCGAGCACCACGACGACCTTCCGCGCCCCGTGGCCGAGCACGCTCGCGGTCGGCCGCGCCAGCGCCAGCGCCAGCGCGAGCAGCGCGAGGAGCTGCAGGATGAGGAGCGGGTCGCGCTGGAAGCGCTCGAAGGCGGTCGAGGCCTGGCGGTCGCGCGGGGTCGACTCCCACAGCAGGACGCTCGACACCGTGCGCTCGCGGCGGCGGACCTTCAGGAAGTAGAGGAGCAGCAGCGGCGCCGCCAGCGAGAGGAGCGCGAACGCGAACGGGGACAGGAAGGTCACGCCAGCATGACCTCCTTGAGCTCGGACAGCACGAACTGCTCGATCGACGTGTCGCTGACGACGCGCCGGTACCCGATCTCGTGGCTCCGGCAGAAACGCTCGGCGCCGTCGAGGAAGCGCTGGAGGCGCAGCCGGTAGGCCTGGAGGCCGTCCGCGTCGAGGGTCACCTCCCGCCGCTCGGCGGTCTCGCTGTCGCGGAGCCGGAGGTCGCCGCCAAACGGCGGGTCCACGTCCTCGCGCGCGAGCACGTGCAGGACGTGCACGTCAAACCGGCGCTCCACCAGCGCGCGGAGCCCGCGCTCGAAGCCCGCCGGGTCGAGCAGGTCCGAGAGCACGACGGCCACGCCGGGCTCGCGGGAGCCGATCGCGTAGCTCTCGAGCGCCCGGTTGAGCCCGGTCGCGCCGTCCGCGCGCGCCCGGGACAGGAACTCCAGCAGCGTCACGAAGTGCCGACGCCCCCGCGCGGCCGGCCACGCCTGGGCGACCCGGTCGCGGAGGAGCGCGGCCCCCACCCGCTCGAGGCTGACGAGGGCCACGAAGCCGAGCGCGGCCGCGAGGCGGACGGCGTAGGCGAGCTTGCCGCCGACGCCCATCGACGCCGACGCGTCGACCAGGAGGTGCACGCGGAGGTCCTCCTCGTCGAGAAACAGTTTGACGTGCAGCCGCTCGAGCCGACCGAAGATGTTCCAGTCGACATAGCGTAGGTCGTCGCCGACCCCGTAGGGCCGGTAGTCGAAGAATTCGACGCTCTGCCCCTTGCGGGGACTCTTGCGCTCGCCGGTGAGCCGGCCCCGGAACGGGCGGCGGGAGACGAGGGAGAGGCGCTCGAGACGCGCGAGGAACTCGGGCGTGAAGAACTCCTGAACCGTCCGCGAGGCCACGACGCTACTTCTCGCTCAGCGCCCGGAAGTAGTCCTTGACCTGTGGCTGGTAGTCGCGGGGCACCTGTTCGCGGGCGATCGCCTCCTCCATCATCCGCTGGTATTGCTCGAACGCGCTGCCGACCGGGAGCCGCGACGGCACCCGGGCCGCGCGGCCGTACGTGTTGGTCTCGATGCTGTCCTTCTTGCCGCTCCGCGGGTCGCCCTCGAGCGAGGAGTCGCGGGGCTTGGCCTCGAGCCGCGGCGTCGCCTCGCCCTGGGGATGATCGCTCGGCCCCTTGCCGGGCTCCAAGCCCTTGCTCCCGCCGGGATCCTCCTGCTCGGGGTTGCCGGGCTCCTTGCTGTCGCCGCTGTCGCTGCTCCGACGGCCGGTCTCGCCCTGCTTGCCTCCGCTCAGATTGAGGGCGCCCTTGCGCTCCTCCTCCGCGCGACGCAGCGTGTTGAGCGACCGATTCATGGCGTCGAGGGCCTTCACCTGGTCGCCGCGGTCGAGCGCCCGCAGTCCCTGGGCGGCGGTCTGGGCCGCCTCCGGCGTCTGCTTGCGCCCCATCTGCTCCATCTCCTCCAGCAGTTCGCGGACCTTCTGGGGCGGGACCTGGTCGGGCCGAAGGCCTTCCGCCGTCAGGGCCTTGGTCTGCTCGAGCATCATCTTATATTCGCTCTGGGTGAAGTCCGACCGGAGGTCGGGCAGCGCGTCCATCTGCTCGAGCAGCTTGAGCCGCTCGTCCCCCTTCTTGAGGAAGCTGTTGAAGTCCGGCCGCTGACCGCCGAGCGCCGTGTCCTTGAAGAGCGCGGGACGATCGCCCGCGCTCACCAGGCTGGCCGAGGCCCGCTCGAGGTCGCGCTCCGAGAGCGGCCCCGCCTTGAGGGCGTCGGGCTTGGCGAGCGTCTGCTCTCTGCTCTCGAGCTTGCCCGTGCGGTCTGGCGAGCCCTCGACGTCGGAGTGCGCCGCGAAGTCGGGCAGCCGGTTGACGGGAAGCCGGACGGCGGGGGCGACGGCGAGAACCAGGATAACCAGCAGCGGCAAAGGCAGCAGGCGCGCCTCCCCGGGCAGCACGCGGCGGACGGCCTGCGCTGACGCTAGGCGCTCGACGTGGGCGATCGCGTCCGCCACGAGCAGGTCCACGAGCGGCGTCCGGTCGGGTCGCGCGGCCCACTCGAAGGCGGTCGCGACCCGGTCCTCGAGGCCGAGCGCCCGGTCGGCGACGCGCGCGACGTCCGCCCGGGGAGTGGCGAGGGCGAGGCCGAAGAGCGCGCCCGCCGCGGCGCCGAGCGCGACCAGAGCCACGGCGACCGCCGCCGCCGCCGGGCCGACCAAGCCCTTGGCCAGGAGCGGCACGACCGCGGCCACCGCCCCGTAGAACGCCCCCTTGAGCCCGTAGAACTCGAGGCGGCGCCGGCGCACCTGTCTCGCGACTCCCCGGACCAGACGGTCGAGACGGGTGGGGTCGACCATGCGCGCCCCTAGCGGAGGAAGACTTCTTTTTCGCGCACGGCCAGTCGCTCGGCGCTCTCGACCGCCCGCGCGACGATCGTGTCGCTGTCGATGCCCTCCGCTTCGCCCTCGAAGTTCAGGATGATCCGGTGGCGGAGCGCCGGCGCCGCCATCGCGCGGATGTCCTCGGCGCTCACGTTGTACCGTCCCTGCGACAGCGCGAGCACCTTCGCGCCGAGCACCATGGCCTGCGCCCCGCGCGGGCTCGAGCCGTAGCGCACGAACCGCCTGGTGACCTCCGGGGCGTGCTCGAAGCCGGGATGGGTCGTCATGACGATCAGCGACACCATGTCGCGGACGTGGGAGACGATCGGCACCTCGCGGACGAGCTCGCGGAGCCGCAGCACGGCCGGCCCGGTCATCACTCGCCGGACCTCGACCTCGCGGGGCCGGGTCGTGCGCTCGATGATCGCGTTCAGCTCCTCGATCGCGGGGTACCGCACGCGCGCCTTGAAGATGAAGCGATCGAGCTGGGCCTCGGGAAGCGGGTACGTCCCCTCCATCTCGATCGGGTTCTGCGTCGCCAGCACGAAGAACGGCGCCGGGAGCGGTCGCGTGGCGCCGCCGACCGTGACGCTGCCTTCTTGCATGCCCTCGAGCAGCGCCGACTGGGTCTTCGGGGTCGCGCGGTTGATCTCGTCGGCGAGCAGGATGTGGCCGAAGATCGGTCCCTGCTGGAACTCAAACCGCTTCCGGCCGCTCGTGTCCTCGACGATGATGTTGGTCCCGACGATGTCGGCGGGCATCAGGTCGGGCGTGAACTGGATCCGCGAGAACGAGAGCTCGAGTCCTTCGGCGAGCGTGCGGACGAGGAGGGTCTTACCGAGGCCGGGTGCTCCCTCGAGCAGGACGTGACCGCCCGCGAAGAGCCCGACGAGCACGCTCAGGATGACGTCGTCGTGGCCGACGATGATCTTCTGCACCTCGGAGCGCAGGGACTGGAACGACTTCACAAATTCCTGGACGCGCGCATCCTGGGCCATCAACGCTCCTTTCCGCGAGCCGAACGTCCAGACGCACCGAGCGCACCCTCCGCAAGGGCCGTGCCATAGGATCCGTCCGCCGTCATTAGTATTATGAGACTCCCTGGCACACCAGTCAACGAAACTCGGCCTTCGCGCGCCCCTCGCTCACGTCTGGCGGGCCGGCACGAGGCGGTGGTAGAGCGCCACGTAGTCGTCGAGCTCGCGCTCGGGCGGGTAGAGGCGGAGGAGCTTCGCGCGCCCAGCCTGGCCGAGCGCACGGCGGAGCCCTGGCTGGTCGACGAGACGCCGCGCGCCCGCCTCGAGCTCGTCCTCCGTCCTGAACAGGAGCCCGGTGATGCCGTCCTCGACGAGCGAGCGGTGGCCCTCGATGTCGGAGGCGAGGACGGCTCGGCCGACCGCCATCGCCTCGAGCACGGAGTTGGCCATGCCGCCCTCGGCCGCGGACGCGTTGATCACGGCATCCGCGGCCTCGAGCAGCCAGCGCATCTGCGGGTGGGGCACGGCGCCGAGGTGGCGGGCCCACGGACGCCGGGCGATCTCCGCCAGGAGCGCCTCACCCTCGACGGGCTCCAGGACCGGCCCCGCGTAGAGGAGCCGAGCTTGCGGCCGCCCGGCGACGAGCCGGTCGAAGGGGGCGAGCGGCAGGCGCGGCCGCTTCACGCGCCGGACGCCCGCGGGGAAGAGAAAGAGGACCCGGTCGGCGGGGAGCGGCCACCGCGCGGCGAGGTCGAAGGGCTCCCCCGTCGGCAGCCGGACGCTCTGCGGGACCACCGCGACGCGCGCGATCACGCCGGGCAGCGCCCCGGCGATCCGCTCCCGGATCGACTCGTGGAACACGGCGACCGCCCCCGCCCCCTCGAGGACGCGGCGGACCGCGGGGGCGCGCTCGGGATCGAGGAGGTCGTCGTTGGCGTCGGTGCCGGTGACCGTGACGAGGAGCGGCGCTTCCAGGCGGCGCGCGAGGCGCAGGGCCAGCGGCCCGACCCGGAAGGCGTGGAAGGCGTGGATCAGGGCGGGACGGTAGGCACCCACCCCGGCCTCGACCGCCGCCTCGGGGGTCACCGAGAGGTCCCAGACGCGGACGTCGAGCCCCCGCTCCGTGAGTCCCTGCGCGATCCGGTCGACGGTGATCGCGTTACCGCGGACCGAGGGGGGGGCGAAGGGCGTCAGCAGGGCGGCGCGGAGCGTCATCGGCGGGCGGGGACCAGGCCGTCACGCCACGCCGGCCAGGCGGAGAATCGACGTGGCTCGGTCCCGCATCCTTAAGGGCATGGAGCTATAATAGGAGTGCCCATGATGAGCGAGGCCATGGAGTGTACGAGGATCGCCCAGGTCCTGGGCGACTATTTGGACGGGACGCTCCCTGGCGATCAGGTCAAGCTCCTGGAGTGGCACCTCGAAGGGTGCCGGCCCTGCATCGCCTTCGTCAACACCTACAGGGGAACGATCACCGCCGCGAGCCGGCTCAAGGACGTTGAACTCCCGCCCGAGTTGAAGAAGCGCCTGCTGGCCTTCCTGAAGCAAGCGCAGCCCGCTAGCCCCCCCGCCGCCGGGTAGCCCCGGGTCGGCTACGCGACGCGGATACCCACCTCGCGCGTGACCTCGCCCACCTCCCAGCACGGCTCGCCGCGCGCCCGGAACCCCTCCCGCACCCGGCTGGCCGCGGCGGGGGGCGTGGCGAAGAGGAGCCCGCCCGAGGTCTCAGACTCGAAGAGCAGCCCCGCCAGCCCCGGCGCGAGCCCAGGGCCGATCGAGAGCCGGTCCCCGAGGGTCGCCTCAACCCACCGGCGGTTTCGCCTCATGCCGCCGCTCCAGTGTCCCTTGTCGGCCAGCGCCTCGGCGCCCTCGAGCACCGGCAGACGCGCGGCGTCGACCGACACCCCCGCCCCCGCGGCCTGCACCATCTCGGCGACGTGGCCGAGGAAGCCGAAGCCCGTGATGTCGGTGGCGCCGCGGACGCCGACGCCCTGGGCGACCTCGGCCGCGACACGGTTCAGCCGGAGCATACTCCGCACGGCCCCGTCGAGGACGTCGGCGCCGGCGGCGTCGGCCTTCGCCGCCGTCACGATCACGCCGGTGCCGAGGGGCTTGGAGAGGAAGAGCCGGTCGCCGGCGGCGAGGCCGCCCTTGAGGAAGATCCGCCCGGGGTGGACCCGCCCGGTGACGCACAAGCCGTACTTCGGCTCCGCGTCCACGACCGTGTGGCCGCCCGCCAGGACCCCGCCCGCCTCCGCCAACTTCTCGGCGCCGCCGCGGAAGACCTCGGTCACGATCGACTTCGGGAACTCGCGCGGAAAGCCCGCCACGGCCAGCGCGAAGAGGACCTGCCCGCCCATCGCGTAGACGTCGGAGAGCGCGTTGGCGGCGGCGATCGCGCCCCACGTGTAGGCGTCGTCCACCACCGGCGGGAAAAAGTCGACGGTCTCGACGATCGCCACGTCGTCGGCCACGCGGTAGACGGCGGCGTCGTCGGCGCGGCCGAGGCCCACCAGCAGATCGGGGTGGGCGCGGGCGGCGTCACCGAGCTTCAGGCCTTCCAGCACCTCCTGGAGGTCTCCAGGAGCCATCTTCGAGGCTCAGCCGGCGCAGGCCGCGTACGAGGTGAGGCGGATCTTCTCCGTCATCGGACCTTAAGATACCCGGCGGGACGGTCAGGATGCGTTTCGCGCGACCGACCCTCGACGTCCGGTACGGGGGACGGGGTCGGTCAGTGACAGCCGCAGCCGCCGCCGCAGCAGCCGCCGCCGGCGGAGCCGGTCGACATGACGGCGCCCGTCTTCACCCCGACGACGGACAGCCGCCGCTTGATCCGGGCGCTCGCGCACTGCGGACACACCACGGCCGCCGCCACGGTGGCAACGTACCTCTCGAACTCGGCGCCGCAGGCAGCGCAGGCGTATTCGTAGATTGGCACGCTACTCTCCTCCCCGCTGCACGTAACTCTTGACGAACTCCTCGGCGTTCTCCTCGAGGATGTCGTCGATCTCGTCGAGGAGCTTGTCCACGTCTTCCTTGATCTTCTTGCCCTTCTTGGCGACCTCGGGATTGGCCGTCCCGGCGTCACCGCCGTCGCTGGGCTTCGTCGGCCGCGTTTCCTTCTTCGTCTGCTCTGCCATTGGACCGATCGCCTCCTGGTCCCTTTCGGGACCGGCCCCGGGGCTAGACGGTGGGGAGCACGATCCCCCGCTGGCCCTGGTACTTCCCCTGCCGGTCCGCGTAGGAGACCAGGCAGGCCTCGTCAGACTCGAAGAAGAGGACCTGGGCGATCCCCTCGTTAGCATAGATTCTAGCAGGCAGCGGGGTCGTATTCGATACTTCGAGCGTGACGAAACCCTCCCACTCGGGCTCGAAGGGGGTCACGTTGGTGATGATGCCGCACCGCGCGTACGTGCTCTTGCCGACCGTGATCGTCATCACGTTGCGGGGGATCTTGAAGTACTCGATCGAGCGGCCGAGGGCGAACGAGTTGGGGGGGATGATACAGACGTCGCCCTTGAAGTCGACGAACGACCGCGGGTCGAAGTGCTTGGGGTCCACGATCGAGTTGTTCACGTTCGTGAAGATCTTGAACTCGTCGGCGATCCGGATGTCGTAGCCGTACGACGAGAGCCCGTAGGAGATCGTGCCCTGCCGGACCTGCTTCTCCTCGAAGGGGTTGATGAGCCCCGTCGTGAGTGCCATCTCTCTGATCCAGCGATCGTTTTTGATCACCCTCGAGCTCCCGGCCATGGTAGCGTTGGCCTTCGCGCCGAGTCAAGCCGTCCGGGGCCAGCCCGACCCGACGGCTCAGCCGGCCTCGACGACGGCGCCCGTCGTGTCGACGTCGAGGGCGCGGGCCTGGCCCGGGACACCGGCGGCGCTGAGCGCCGCGGTCATCGCCCGGCCGACGCCGCCGGGATCCTCGGCGACGGCAGCGAGCAGGGAGGGGCCGCCGCCGCTCAGCACGCACCCGAGCGCCCCCGCCTCGCGCGCGGCCGCGACGACGGCCGGCATCCACGGAAACAGCTTGAGCCGGTAGGGCTGGTGGAGGCGGTCGTGCATGGCCGCCTGGAGCAGGTCGCCGCGCTTGGTCTGGAGGCTCGCGAGGAGCAGGCTCGCGCGCTGGATATTGAAGACCGCGTCGGCCCTCGACACCGTCGGCGGCAGCACCGCGCGCGCATCGACGGTCGCGCTCGTCAGCTCCGGGATCAGGACGACCCAGCGGATCGTGTCGGGCAGGGGCACCGACACGGCGATGACGCCCGCCGGCGTCTCGCACGACACGGTGAGGCCCCCGTGGAGCGCGGCCGCGACGTTGTCGGGATGCCCCTCGGCCCGCGCCGCGAGGGCCAGGAGCGCCGCGCGGTCGAGCGGCGTCCCCGCGACGGCGTTGGCGCCGAGCATCCCGCCGATCCACGCCGCCGCGCTCGACCCTAGCCCGCGGCTGAGCGGGATCGCGTTCACGCACTCGATCGCGACGCCCGTGAACCGTCGGCCCGCCGCCTCGAAGAGCGTGCGCGCGGCCCGGGCGACGATGTTGGCGTCGGTGGCGGGCAGCTGGCCGCGCCCCTCCCCGCGCACCGAGACCGTCACGCCGTCAGCCTCGGCGAGCGTCAGCTCGTTGTACAGGGCGAGCGCGAGCCCGAGCGCATCGAAGCCCGGACCGAGGTTGGCCGAGGTGGCCGGAACGCGGACGTGCGCGATCATCGGCGTGCGGGGGCCGGGCCCCCCGGGCTATCGGTGGTCGAGGAGGGACTCGACGACCGCGTAGGAGGGCTTCGTGTCCCACGCGCGCGGGCCGATGGCGAGGGCGGCGAGGTTGCCACGGCGGTCGATCAAGAAGCTCGACGGCAGCGCGCGCACCCCGTAGCGCTCGGCGAGCGCCATCTTGGGATCGTGGCCGACCGGGAACGTCAGCTTGTTCTGCTTGATGAAGGGCGGGATCACACCCATCTCCGCGTCGATGGAGACCGCCACCACGACGAGCCCCTTGTCCTTATACCGCTGGTAGAGGCGCTCCATGGCCGGCATCTCCTCGCGGCAGGGCGGGCACCACGTGGCCCAGAAGTTCAGGAACACGACCCGCCCCCGGTAGTCGGCGAGCTTCACCGGCTTGCCGTCGGGGGCGGGGCTCGCGAAGTCCTTCGCGGGCTGCACGCGCGCGGGCTTGATCAGGTCGAGCCCCTTGAAGGGATCCTGCGCCACGGCGCCGACCGGGGCGACGAGCGCGCCGACGCACGCGACGAGCAGCATCCGCCGGAATTTCATCGCGGCAAGTATACACTGCCCCGCGGGCGCTTGACCTCCGCCCGAGCGCGGGGAGACAATCCGCCGACCATGAGCGACGCCACCGCCGGCGGCGACACGCCGCGCGGCATCGGCCGCGGGCTCACCGACTACGGCGATCCCGCCTTCAGCCTCTTCATCCGCGGCGCCTACGCCCGCGGCGCCGGGCTCACGCGCGAGGACCTCGCGCGCCCGATCATCGGCATCGCCCAGACGTGGAGCGAGTTCAATCCCTGCCACCGCCACCTGCGCGAGGTCGCCGAGGCGGTGAAGCGCGGCGTGCTCCAGGCGGGCGGACTGCCGCTCGAGTTCCCGACGATCTCGCTCGGCGAGATCTACCTCTCGCCGACGAGCATGCTCTTCCGCAACCTGATGGCGATGGACACCGAGGAGATGATCCTGGGCCAGCCCATGGACGGCGTGGTCCTGCTCGGCGGCTGCGACAAGACCCTGCCCGCCCAGCTCATGGGCGCGGCGAGCGCCGACCGGCCCGCGATCGTCGTCACCGCGGGCCCGATGCTGACGGGCCGCTTCGAGGGCACGCGCCTCGGTGCGTGCACCGACTGCCGCCGCGTCTGGAGCGAGCATCGGGCGGGCGCGCTCGACGCCGCCCGCCTCGAGGCCGTCCAGGGCGAGCTCTTCCCCTCCACCGGCACCTGCATGGTGATGGGCACCGCGAGCACGATGGCGGCGCTCGCGGAGGCCCTCGGCATGACGCTGCCCGGCATGGCGGCGGTGCCGGCTCCGCTCGCCGGGCGGCTCCGGCTGGCGGAGGCCGCCGGCCGCCGCATCGTCGAGATGGTCCAGGACGACCTCCGCCCGTCGAAGATCCTGACCCGCGCCGCGTTCGAGAACGCGGTGCGGGTGCTGATGGCCGTGGGCGGCTCGACGAACGCGGTGGTCCACCTCCCCGCGATCGCGGGCCGAGCGGGGGTCGCGCTCGACCTCGACGACTTCGACCGCGCGGCCCGGACGACGCCGCTCGTGGCCAGCCTGCGGCCCTCCGGCGCCTACCACATGGAGGACCTCGCCGAGGCGGGCGGCATCCCCGCCGTACTGCGGGTGCTCCGTCCCCTGCTGAAGCTCGAGGCCCTCACCGTCCTCGGGCGGACCCTCGGCGCGGTGCTCGACCTGGTGCCCGAGCCGGGGAGCTGGCAGGACGTGATCGCCCCGCTCGACCGCCCGCTCCGGCCGGAGGGCGGCCTCGCCATCCTCCGGGGATCGCTGGCGCCCGACGGAGCGGTGCTCAAGGTGTCCGCCGCCGCCCCCGCGCTCCTGCAGCACCGCGGGCCGGCGTGCGTGTTCCGGGATCTGGCCGACCTCAACCTCCGCGTCGACGATCCCGCGCTCCCGGTGACGCCCGACTCCGTCCTCGTCCTCCAGAACGCCGGTCCCGTCGGCGGCCCGGGCATGCCGGAGGCCGGCTCGCTGCCGATCCCGCGAAAGCTCCTCGCCGCCGGGGTGCGGGACATGGTGCGGGTCTCGGACGCGCGGATGAGCGGGACGGCCGGCGGCACGGTCGTGCTCCACGTGGCGCCGGAGGCGGCCATCGGCGGCCCGCTCGCGCTCGTCCGCGACGGCGACGAGATCGTCCTCGACGCGGGGGCGCGACGGCTCGAGCTGCTGGTCCCGGAGGCCGAACTGGCGCGGCGGCGGGCGGCGTGGCGCCGCCCGGCACCAGCGCTCACGCGCGGCTACCGCCGGCTCTATGTCGAGCACGTCCTCCAGGCGCCCCAGGGCTGCGACTTCGACTTCCTCTGCGCCCCGCGGTAGCGAGCCGGGCGGGCGCCGACCCTAGAGTTCGGGGCGGCAGACGGCGCGGAAGTTACACCAGCGGCAGAGGCGCAGATCCTCGGTGCGCTCGAAGTTGTCGATCACCGCGACGTTCGCCTCGGGGTCGGCCAGGTAGGCCTTCATCGAGCGGATGGAGAAGCGGACCCGCTCCCGGATCGCCTCGAGCCGGCCGTCGTCCCAGTGGACGCCGGTGACGACGCCCTCGCGGAGATTCGCCTCGAAGAGGTCGACGCCGTCGGGCGACCGCTGGAGCACCTCGTTCGCGTACAGGGCGTAGCAGCCGAGCTGGAAGGCGGTGGCCCCGGGATCCGATGCGCCGGTCTTCCAGTCCACGAGGACGAGCCGGTTTTCGGCGGTCCAGTAGCCGAAGTCCGGCGCCACCCAGATCGCGGTGCCCTCGAACTCGAAGGCCTTGGACGAGTACTCGATCAGCCAGTGCTCGAGGGGCGTGCGGCGGATCTCGGCGAGGAGGGGCAGCCGGAAGAAGGTGCGCACGCAGGTCGCCACGTGGCGGGAGAGCGCCTGCCAGGCCTCGGCCTTGATGGCGACGCCGTACTCGTGCTCGAAGAGGGCGGCCGTCTTCGGATTGTCCCAGTACCGCCGGGCCCGGGAGCTCCGCCAGTCCTGGCGCATCCGCTCGACGACGTCCCGGATGAACGGCTCCGGCGGCAGCTCGCGGCCGTGGGCGAACGCCCGAAGCGCCATCTCCACGGCGTCGTGGACGACCCGGCCCGCCCACTGCTGGCGCGAGGAGAGCTGCTTGAGGACGTAGAGCCTCCGTGTCTCGGCGGGCGCCTCCGCCTCCCAGCCGCCCCACGCCCCGTAGTACTGATAGAAGTAGCGCCGACGGCATTCCTGGAAGGTGTTGTCGCGGCTGCGCGACCAGGAGAAGGTGTTGCTGAGCTCGGGCATGGCCCATTCTACTCCCGCCCGCGGGAGGGCGCGGGCCCGGCCCCGGCGAGGCCGTCGCCGACCGCCTCCGGCGGTCGGCGGACACCGCGAGCAGACGAGCGGCGAGTCGGGTGAAGTCCTCTCGGGCGGGGCGTGGGCGTGGCCCGCCGGCCCGCATCGTCCTGCCCGCATCGTCCTTGACGCCTCCGGGGCGGGGCTGCTAGCGTGAGGCGCGATGACCGCGAAGCACTCGTTCGTCGTCACGTGCCCGTGTTGCCAGGCCAAGCTGACGATCGACGGCGAGCTGGCCGCCGTCATCGCGCACGAGCTGCCCCCGCCAAAGCGGACGGCCGACAACCTCGGCTCCGCGTTCGATGCGCTCCGCAAGCAGTCCGCGGCGCGCGAGGAACGGTTCCGGCGAGAGCTCGAGGCCGAAAAGCAGAAAGGCAAGGTGCTCGACCGAAAGTTCCAAGAGGGGTTGAAGAAGGCGAAGGACTCTCCCGACCCACCCCCGCGGCCGTTCGACTACGACTGATGCCCCTCGACCTGCTGAGGCAGGTGAGCCGGACGTTCGCCCTGTCCCTGTCCATTCTCCCCCAGAGCGTGCGGGCGCCGATCGGCCTCGCCTACCTCTTCGCCCGCGCCGCCGACACCATCGCCGACACGCGGCTCGTCGACCGGCAGGACCGCCTCCGCCAGCTCGAGGCGCTCAGAGAGGCCCTCGCCGCGGGGGGGAGCGTCCCCCGTCTGACCGCCCTCGCGGAGGTCCAGGACAATCCGGCCGAGCGCCGGCTGCTCGAGCGGCTGCCCGAGTGCTTCATCGCCCTCGACCGGCTCCCCGCCGCCGACGCCACCCGCGTCCGGATAGCGCTGGCGACGATCACGGAGGGGATGCTCTTCGACCTCACGCACTTCCCGGGCGAGGCGGCGGACGCACTCCGAGCGATCGAGTCGCTGGACGACCTCGACCGCTACACGTATCTCGTCGCCGGATCGGTCGGCGAGTTCTGGACCGAGATCCACGTGGCCCACCGCCGGCGGCTCGCCCGCTGGGACCTGCCCCTCATGAAGGCGCGCGGCGTGCGGTTCGGCAAGGCGCTGCAGCTGACGAATGTGCTCCGGGATCTCCCGCGCGACCTCCGGATCGGCCGCTGCTACCTCCCGCGGCGGGAGCTGCAGGCCCTCGGCCTGGTCCCGGCGGACCTCCTCGACCCCCGCGCCGCCGCCCGGGCCCGCCCGCTGCTCGAACGGCTGCTGCGGCTGACCCTGGACCATTACGAGGTCGCGTGGCGATACACGCTCGCGATCCCGCGCGCCGAGGTCCGCCTGCGACTGGCCTGCGCGTGGCCGCTCCTGATCGGGCTCGGCACGCTCGAGGTGCTCGCCACCTCCCCCGAGTTCCTCGCGCCGGAGCGACGCATCAAGCTCTCCCGGGCGGCGGTGCGCGGCATCCTGGCCCGCTCGGCCCTCACCGTCTGGTCCAACCGCACGCTCGCCGCCGACGCGGCGCGCCTCCGGCGCCGGATCGCCGTCTGAGATGCCTCGCTCGGTCCCGGTCGTCCAGGTCGACGCCTTCACCGCGCGGCCGTTCGGCGGCAACCCGGCGGCGGTCGTCCTCGACGCCGACCGGCTTTCCACCCTCGACATGCGGCGAATCGCGGCGGAGATGAACGTGTCCGAGACCGCCTTCCTCAGCCGCACCGACGGCCCGGGGTCGGGCCTCCGCCTCCGCTGGTTCACGCCGACCGGGCACGAGGTCGCCTTCTGCGGCCACGCCACGGTGGCGACGGTCCACGCGCTCCGGGAGAACGGCGGCCTGCGCGAGAACCGGATCACCTTCGCGACGGCGGGCGGGCCGCTGCCCGTCCGGGTGGAGCCCGACGGCGCTCGGGTCGTGATCTGGCTCGAGCCCGCCCTTCCGCGCTGCGCGCCGTATCCGGGCGAGCTCGTGGACGTGCTCGCCGCGCTGGGCGTCGCCACATTCGGCGGGTGGGCGCCGCCCGCCCTCACGAGCGACGGCGACCTCCTCGTCCCGATGCCGGCGCTCGCCCCGTTGCGCCGGCTCGCGCCCGACCTAGGCGCGATCGCCCGAGTCGCCGCGGCCGAGAAGCTCCGCGGTATCTGCGCGGTGGCCCTCGAGGGCGTCGACCCCGGCTCGAAGACCCATTCGCGCTTCTTCGCGCCGCACCTGGGAATCGCGGAGGACCCCGTCACGGGCTCGGTCCACGCCGCGCTGCCCATCTGGCTCCGACAGGCCGGACACCTCGCCGGCGACGGGGCGGCGATCCGTTTCACCGCGGAACAGGGCGATGGGCTCGGGCGGCCGGGACGCCTCACCGTCGAGCTCAGCCTGGAGCGCGGCCGCCCGGCGCGCGTCCGGGTCGGCGGCGAGGCCGTCACCACGCTCACGGGGAGGCTCCGCCTCGACTGATTTGGCTCGTGCAGGCGATGGTCACGTGATACAACCGCGTCTAACCTGAAGCCCTTGACGAGGAGGTAGAGCATGGAACGCGTGCCCCCCTACGACACCTATGGAACGCCGCTTCCTGCCCCGGCTCCGAGCCCGATGGAGCCGGTGCGCCAGGTGCCGATGTCGCCGCCCCGCCCGGCTCAGCCAAAGGCCAAGAGCCAGCCTCGTCCAAAGGCGAAGGCCGCCGCCCGGGGGAAGGCCTCGCGCACGGCAGCCAAGAAGCGGCCGGCCAAGGCCCGGGCGAAGCGGTCGAAGGCCAAAAAGGGCGGCGCGAAGGCGCGGCGGCGCCGCTAGCCGGCCGCCGGCGGATCCGCGAGGCGGGTCAGTCCTGGGGGGCCAGGCGGAAGAGCGCCGCCGGATCGATCCGGGCCGCCCCGACCCCCGCCGTGAAGTGCAGATGCGGGCCGGTCGCCCGCCCCGTGGCCCCGACCGCGCCGATCGGCTGGCCCTGCTCGACGAGATCCTGCTCGGCCACCGTGACCTGATCGAGGTGGAAGTAGGCCGTGTGCAGGCCGAACCCGTGGTCGATGACGACCAGGCGGCCCGGGAAGAAGAAGTCGGCGACCAGCGCGACCCGGCCCGCGTTCGTGGCGACGACGGGCGTCCCCCGCGCGGCCGCGTAGTCGAGCCCGGCGTGCGCCGCCCGGGACCGACCGTTGATGACCCGGCGGGCGCCGAACCCGTGGCCGGCGCCCGCGGCGGCGATCGGCGGCGTGAAGCGTCCCCGCCAGAGCCGCTCGCGGGTGACCGTGCCGAAGACCGTACGCAGCTGCGCCTGCTCCGCGTCGGCCCGGCGGGTCGTCTCGGCGTCGAGATACACCATCGCCGGCGGCAGCGTGAGCCGCTCCACGGGGAAGCGGCGGGGACTGACGACGAGGCGGCCCGACAGCGCGCGCGGCTCACCCGGCCCGTCGAGCACGGCGATCTTCCAGGGGTAGCGGCCGGGGCGGGTCTCGAAGTCGACGGCGGCCAGCGCGGCGGTCAGTCGCGCGTAGGGAAAGAACTCGAGCGGATGACCGGCGACCGAGCCCTCGAGCGTCGCTCCGTCGTCGACGCCCTGGACGATCACGAGGCCGACGTCGCCCGGACGGAGGGTCGGCGGCGAGAAGGTCACCCGGATCCCGGCCGCGGCCGGCGTCGCCAGCGCCAGCACGAGCCCCAGCACGCACGGAGCCGACGGCCGCGGCCTCACGTCCCCCCGGCGGTCAGTCGGGCCGCTGCTGGCGGAGGAACTGCTCGATCTCGGCCATGAGGTCGGCCGCCGGCGGCAGTTCGCCGGCCTCCGGCCCGGCCCCCTCCTCGGCGGCGTCGCTCGCCTCGAGGCGCTTGACGTACGCGGCGATCTTCGCGTTCTGCGCGACGACCTCGCGGAGGCTCTCCTCGAACTGCCGGGTCGCGTCGGTCAGCTCACTGAGGTCCACCGTGGCGGAGACGAAGCCGAGCACGCGCTCCACCAGGGCCAGGGCCGCCTTCGGATTCTCGATACCGGCGACGTAGTGCGGCACGTTCGCCCAGAGGCTCGCCGTCGGCAGGCCCTGCTCCCGGCAGGTCGCGCCCAGGACGCCGACGATGCCGGTGGGGCCCTCGTACTTCGTGGGGCGCAGCCCGAGCCGGGTCGCCAACTCTGGGTCCGAGGCGCCGCCGACCAGGCGGACGGGTCGCGTGTGCGGCACCCCCGCCAGCAGCGCGCCGAGCGTCAGCACGAGCGAGACGTGGCAGCGTCGCCCGAGCTCGAGGACGGTTGCGCAGTAGGTCTTCCACCGGAGGTGCGGCTCCGGCGCCACGCCGATGATGACGTCGCGCGGAAGGCCCGGCGACTGCGCGATCGAGAACTCGGTCGCCGGCCACACGATCTCGCGCTCGCTCTCGGAGCCCGCCCGGAACCGCACGTGCGGCCGCGTGAGCCCGAAGTGGAAGAACTCCTCCGGGTCGATCTCGGCGAACTTCCGCGCCCCCCACGCCCCGGCCAGGAAGCGCGCCGCCGTCGTCGCCGACTCGGCGGCGTCGTTCCAGCCGCTGAACGCGAGGAGCATGACGGGGCGGCGGATCGACTCGGGCAGTTCGTGGACGACCAGCGGCCCCGGCACCGTTACACCCCGGCGCCCGGGCGCCCCGCGTCGGGCCCGACGGCCGCGGGCCCGGTGCCCCCGACGAGGTCGGTCTCCAACCCCGCGTAGCTCATCGCGCCCGAGTCTACCATCCGGTTGCGCTCGTCCGACGGATTAAGTAGGATGGGGCCGCCGCTCGCCATCATGGTCACGTAAGGGGTGACAAATGCGGAGAGATCGGCTTCACGCGCTCGCGATCGTCGCGGCGGCACTCCTCACGGCCGCCTGCGCGTCCAGCGAGGAGTGGGCGACCTGGAAGGAGCATCCGAGCCACTTCGCCTCCGGCGAGCACCTGGCCTTCTCGATCCGGAATCGCTCGGGGGCGCCGACGCGGGTAACGCGCGAGGACATCGCGCTCGCCCGCAGCCAGGGATGGTGGGGAAAGCCCATCACCGTCAGCACGGAGCAGATTCTTGAGAAGTAGGCTGCTCGCCGGAGCAGCCGCCGTCGCGCTTCCTCTCCTCTTCACCGCCGCCGGCGTCATGAGCCGAGCGGTCGCGGCCCCGGCCGACAGGGCGCTCCTGCCCCTCGACCAGTACACGAGCGAGAAGGGCCGGGAGCTCGGTCGGAAGTACGCCGAGGAGCTGCGGGCCCTCGCGAGCGGCATCTATCACTGTCTGCCGTGGCTCGAGGTGACGGAACACTCGCTCGGCTTCTACCGGCCCAAGCACCTTGGCGGCGGCGACAGCCGGTACCTGTCGATGCGGGTCTTCATCGAGCAGGAGGCCTCGCCCGACTTCGCGCGGCTGACCGTCGCGAACCAGGCGGCGGCGATGTACGCGCGCTACGTGGCGGCGCTCCTCAAGCGCATGGCCCGGAGCCAGGCGCTCACCGCGGATCCCGGGGTCGAGGGCTTCACGATCATCCTCGAGTGGCTCAAGCAATCGGTGCGCGCGGCGAGCGATCGCCCGATCCACGAGACGGTCGCGGTCTTCGTCGACAAGGCCTCCGCGCTCGACTTCCTGGCGGGGAGGATCACGCCGCGGGCGCTCGCCGATCGGGCCGATATCCGGCTGTGGGACGGGGAGACCTCGCTGGAGAATCTGCGCCTGACGCGCCTGCCGGAGGACGACTTCGTCTCGACCTACAGAATGAAGAACTACCAGCTCGACCCCGGCGTCACCTGCCCCTGAGCCGCCGCAGGTCCCGGAGCGCCGCGCGCACCGACGGGAAGGCGATCTCGCGCGGCGGCGCGTCGAGGGCAAACCACCGCACTTCCGCGACGTCGTCCCGCGCGCCGATCCGTCCCCGCCCCGGCGCCGCCCGGTAGACGAGCGTGAGCACGGGCGGGCCGCCCGGCCCGTACTCGTCGGGGTACGAGCCGAGGTACCGCGCCCGGCCGAGCCGGATCCCGAGCTCCTCGCGGAGCTCGCGGCGGAGCGCTTGCTCCGCCGACTCGCCCTCTTCGAGGAAGCCGCCGGGCAGGTCCCACGTGCCGGCCCACGGCGGCCCCGCACGGCGCGAGAAGAGCACCCGGTCGCCGCGGACGAGCGCGGCCACGGCCGCCGGAGCCGGGTTGCCGTAGTAGGTCCACCCGCACCGGCGACAGACGCGGCGGGCCCGACCGGCCTCGCGACGGGCGAAGAGCCCCGCCCCGCACCGGAGGCAGAAGCGCGGGATCACGGCCCGGCCCGCGCGGCGAGCGCCGCGCGGAGGGTCTCGGCGAGGGCCAGCAGGGCGCGGGCCGCCGGGCTCCGGGCGTCGGCCGCGACGAAGGCCAAGCCCCGGTCCGCGGCCGCCGCCAGGCGGGGGTCGAACGGCACCGCCCCGAGGAACGGGACGCCGAACTCCGCCGCCAACGCCTGGCCTCCGGGACCGCTGAAGAGCGGGTTGACGGCGCCGCAGTCCGCGCAGGCGTAGCCCGCCATGTTCTCGACGAGCCCGAGCACGGCCGCGCCGGCCTGCGTGGCCGCCGTGATCGACTTGCCCACGACCAGGTGCGAGACCTCCGACGGGATCGTGACCACGACCACGCCGGCGAGCTCGGGCACGAGGCCCAGGACCGTCGCGAGACGCTCGGCGCCGGGCGCCAGGTCCAGGATGAGCACGTCGAGGTCGCCCCACGCGGTATCCGCCAGGAACTCCCGGAGCGCGTTGGCCTCCATCGTGCCGCGCCAGGTGTGGGACTCGGCCTGGGTCGTCGCCTCCCACGCGAGCGGCGTCCGGTCGCCCGTCAGCAGGAGGTCCATCGACATCGCCCGGACCCCGAGCGCGCTCCGCGGCGGCTCCACGCCGTCGGCGCCCGTGGTGAGGAGCTGCCCGCGGATGCCGAGCAGCTTCGCCATGGAGGGGCCGTTGAGGTCGGCGTCGAGGACGCCGACCGCCGAGCCTGAGAGCGCGAAGGCGGCGGCCAGGTTCGCGGTCACCGTCGACTTGCCGACGCCGCCCTTGCCCGAGGCGACGGCCACGATCCGCCGGATCCGGGCGAGCCGGCTCTGAAGCCGCGCCTGCTGGGCCTCGACCTGCCCGACGATGTTCGAGCCGCCGTCGCCGACGATGTCGCGGTACTTCTTCATTCGGGCCCCGCCCCGGCCGCCCACCCCGCGCGGGCCAGCATCACGCCGGCCAGGAGGGCGACCGCCGCCATCGCCCAGGCACCGGCCGCGCTCGGCGGGACGCCGCCCCCCATGCGCGGCATCCGCAGCGACTGGGCCCCGCCGAGCGCGAACCAGCCAACGGCGGCCGCCCGCGCGAAGACGAGGACCGCGAGGAGCCGGGCGAAGTCGCGCCGGCTCAGGACCCAGCGCTCGAACCACGGGCGGCGCCGGACGAGGAGCCACGGGACGCCGAGCGCGATGAGGGCGCCGAGCGCGAACCAGAAGAGCATGGCGCCGCGAACCTCGAACACGTGGAGCTGGAGGTAGAGGGCGCTGAGCCAGTAGACGACCCCGTAGGCGAGGTAGGTCCACGCCGCCTGCCGAAAGCTCGTCTCCCCGCTCATGCCCGGCCCCGTCGGCCCGGCGCGCGCGTCGGCGGCCGCCCGCCCGGGTCGTCGCGCAGGCGTCGGGTCACGGGCGAGGGCGGAACCGCGCGCCCCACTGGGCCCGCACCTGGGCCAGCACCTCGGCCGTCACGACGGCCTGCCCCCGGCCGCGAGCGTACGCCTCGACGGCCTTCACCACCATGCCGCGCGCGAACGACGGAACGGCCCCGAGCCGCGCGCGGGCCGCCTCGTCCCACGCGATCTCGTGCCTCACCTCGAGGCCCCAGGTCAGCGACGGCGGAAGCTCGATCGGCTGGCCGCCGTGCGCCCCCGGCTGGTACGCGCAGGCGGGGTCCTCGGCCAGGTAGTCGCCGGACGTCGCGTAGGCCCGGCAGCGACACCCGCCGCAGATCTTCGAGAACTCGCAGGCGCCGCACCGCCCGCCGAGCCGCCCCTGGCGCAGCTCCTCCAGCACGGGGGCCCCCCGCCAGATGTCGGCGAAGGACGCCCGGCGCAGGTTGCCGGCGGAGACCGGCAGGTACGGGCACGCCGTCACGTCGCCCTCGGGTGTGATCCGGCAGTACTGCTTTCCGGCGGGGCAGGCGCCGTGGGCGTAATTTCCGAGGAGCCGCGAGGTCGGGTCGAGCTCCCAGATGATGCGCCGGAAGTGCGGGGCGCACTTCGCGCGGATCAGCAGGTCGCCCGCCCGCCCCACCGGAGCCGACCACGGATCTTCGAACCCGCGGGCACCCGGGGGGTCGGGGGCACCGCCCGGCCCGAGGGGGCCGACCGCCTGGACCTTCGCCAGGTAGGTGAGCACCCGCTCGTACTCCTCGGGGCTGATGTCAGTGAGGTCGGCGCCGCGCCCGGTGCGCACGAGGAAGAAGAAGTTCAGGACCTTCGCCCCGAGCTCCCGCGCGAGATCGATCATGGCCGGGATCTCGCCGAGGTTCCAGTCGGTGACCGACATGTGGAGCGAGAAGTCGAGGCCCTCGGCCCGCAGGACCCTGGTCGCCCGGAGCGCGCCGTCCCACGCGCCCGGCCGGTGGCGGAAGCGGTCGTGCCGCTCGCGATCGGTGGAATCGAGGCTCAGGGAGGCGCCGAGCACGCCGGCCTCGCGCATGCGCCGGGCCTCGCCCTCCCGGAGCAGCAGGCCGTTCGTGCCGAACACCACCGTGAACCGCGCGTCGGCCGCGTAGGCGGCGACGTCGAAGAGATCCTTCCGCAGGAACGGCTCGCCGCCGGTGAGGATCAGGAGGACATTCGGATTGATCGCCCCGATCTCGTCGATCACCCGGCGGCACTCCTCGGTCGAGAGCTCGCCGCGCGTGTCGGCGCCCGGGAACGCCGACATGTAGCAGTGGGCGCACACCAGGTTACAGCGCTGCGTGAGGTTCCACGACACCGAGTAGACGGTGCAGTCGGCGGCCACGCCCGGCTCCGCGCCCCCGGGGCCCTACGGCGCCCGCCCGGTCTTGATGTAGCCCGCGATGACCTCGTTCATCGTGTTCCGGGCGTGGCCGATCCCCTCCTCGCACACCGCGAGGTCGACCGTGCCGAGGGCCTTCTCGCGGGCGACCTTCTCGACCTCCTCCCGCGTCATGTCGCGCATGAAGCCCGCCGGTACCCGGTTGAGACGGGCCACCGCCTCCGGCGTCCACTGAAACGCGCCGGCGGCCGTCGCCTCCTGGGTCCGCGTCTCCGCCGCCGGCGTGAACTTGGTCCGCGCGAGCAGCGTCTCCCACCCGGCCCCGAGCTTGTCCCGCCCGACCGTGTCCTCGATCAGGGGCAGCGCCAGCTCGCAGGTAATGACCGCGATCCTCCGCGACCGCGCGTACTTCTCGACGCGGGCCTTCGCGCGCCGCCGCAGGTAGGCGTCGGTGACCTCGCGGAGGGCGTCCCGGGCGTCGGCCGACCACTTCGTGACCACGCCCGGCAGCGACTCCTCCTCGGCGATCCCGCCCTCCTGGGCCGCGATCGCCTCCACCGCCTCGCGGCTCACGAGCTGGAACTTGTCGGCGCCGGCCCCGCACACGGGGCACCGGACCACCGGGTTCGGCCCCTTCACGGTGTAGCCGCAGTGGGAGCAGATCGCCGTCACCGCCTGGCTCTCGGCCCGGAGCTTCGCCACCGCGAGGTCTTCGGCCAGGATCTGCATCTTCTCGGCCATCCGCGCGGGCATGAAGATCGCCATCGCCTCGTCGATCACCTTGGAGGTGATCACGGTGTGCCCCTGCTCGATGGCGTAGCGGAGCAGCGCCGTGCGCGCGATGTTCTTCATCTGCGGCGGCACCCGTTCCATCCGCGCCTCCGCCTCCTCCGTCCACGAGATGATCTCCTCGGCCCGGACGTCGAGCGGCGGGTAGAACCGGCCGCCGGTCAGGAGCACGTTGCAGGGAGCCTGGCGCAGCAGGTTCTCGGTGTTCGACCCGAGGTCCACCTCGTTCTCGTCGGAGTGGACGCCGACGCGGCCCATGATCAAGAGCCACGGCTGCTCCTTGCGGGCGAAGGTCAGGATCTTCTCGAAGCACTTCCCGTCGAGCAGCGTGATCGCGAGCTCGACGCCCTCCTCGGCCGCCAGCTTGCGCGCGATCTCGAGGTGGGACTGGTAGATCTTCGCGAGCCCGGTGTCGATGATCTCCTCGTGGAGCTGCTCCTGTTCCTTGAAGCGAAAGATCTTGGACGCCTTCTCGTTGAGGACGCCGACGATCCCGTTGAACATCGCGTAGTGGAGGTAGGGGTCGTAGACCGCGACCGCCTGCAGCGGGCGGCCGAGGGCGCGGGCGAGGGCCAGGCCGAGCTTGAGCCCGTGGAAGGCCTGGGGCGAGCCGTCCATGCAGACGACGATCGCGCCCTGCCGGTCCCGCTGCGGGTCGGCGGTCCGGACGACCAGGGTGTCCTTGGCGACCCGCCGCACGAAGCGGTCCGTGACGCTGCCGAGCTGGCTGTCGCGCACGGCTCCCATGCCGAGCGCGCCCATCACGATCAGGTCGTAGTCGGCGGCCCGGGCGTCCTCGATGAGGACTTTGTAATGCTTGCCGTCCTGCATCTTCTTCTCGACGGGCAGCCCCGCCTCCCGGCACTTCTGCTCGAGCACGTCCAGGTACGAGTCGGAGATCAGCTGGAGGCCCATCGTGATCAGGGAGTCGTGGATCTTGCGCTGGCGCTCGAGCTCGGTCTCGTCCTTGTATTCCTCGGGCAGCGTGTACTCCATCTGCTTGAACCGGTAGTCGTGCAGCCGGGCCGCGTACACGTGCATGCCGGTGAGCCGCGCGCCGAACGCGCGCCCCAGCTCGACGGCGAGGTCGATCGCCCGGTTCGAGTAGTCGGAGTTATCGACCGGTACGTAGATATGTCGGTACATGCCTGAGGCCTCCTAGAGGAGCTCGAAATCGAGCGCAGACGCCGGCGGCGGCGTCCGGGTCACGGCTCGGGATTCAGCGTGTACTCGAGCGCCAGCCAGAGGCTCCGACTGTAGCGGAAGAACCAGAGCGGGAAGAGCACGCCGAACGGCACCCACAGCACGAGCTGCCGCGCCGTCGAGAATCCCGCGTATCGCCACAGGAGCAGGCCGCCGCCGACCATGATCGTCACGGTGACGCCGTAGTTGATGTAGATGGCGCCGACGAAGTACCCCTGGGCCCGCTCGTAGCGGAGCCCGCACAGCGGGCACTCGGGCGTCATCGTGAACCAGCCGCTGAACAGCCGTGCGCCGCCGCAGCGGGGGCACGCGAGCCGCAGCCCGCGCCGGAAGATGCGCGCCGCGCGTCCGAGCGCGGGCGGGACCGGCATGCGCGCTCACGCGGCGCGGAACAGCTGGTAGAGCATCAGGTAGACGATGACGCCGGTCACCGACACGTCGAGCCAGACGGGAAGGGTCCCGTTCGCGATCGGGACGTGCCGCGCGCACCGGGCGCGGCGCCCGGGGGCGAGCGTCACCCCGGCCAGGACGGGAACCGCCGCCGCCAGCAGCGTGCGGGTGACGAGGATGCCGACGGAGAGCGGCCAGAGCGCGCCGGGGCCCGCGAACCTGACCGAGCCCGCGTGCGCGTGATAGGCGAGGGAGGAGGCGAGGAAGAGCATCGACGCCGCGAAGGCCGCGAGCATCCTCGCCCTGAGCGCGGCGACCCGGCGCCGCTTGATCTGCCACCGGCCGACCGCGAGCCGGACCGCGGCGGCGCCGGTGGGGCCGGCGTTGACCGCCGGCCGGTCCGTCAGTCCGATGCTCACCGGAGGCTCCGCGTCCCCCGCCCGTCCGCGCCGGCGCTCAGTGCTGCGCCGCCGGCGCCTCGACCGCCGGCGCCGTGGGCGACCGGTGCCCGAGCGGGTTGCCGTCCCACACCAGGAGCAGCACCAGCAGCGTCCCGATCGTCAGCGGCGTGAGCGCCACGAGCCCGAGCGTCCGCGTCTCGAAGCGGAGGTGCATGAAGTACATCGCCACCAGCGAGGCCTTCGCCAGCGCGAGCGAGCAGAGCAGGATGACGACGACGACCTTCGGCAGCCCGGTGAAGATCACGGCCAGCTCGAGCACGGTGAGGACGGCCAGCCACCAGAAGATCGCCATGTAGCTCGGGTGCGCGTGCGTCGCGGTCTGCGCCATGGGTCTCCCCGTCTCAGATGAGGTACATGAAGGTGAACACCATGATCCAGACGAGATCGACGAAGTGCCAGTAGAGGCCGGTGATCTCCACCATGTTGTACTTCGCGCGGACGTCCGCCTGCCGGGAGACCGCCCCGAGCACGCTGAGCAGGTAGACGACGCCGGCCGTCACGTGGAGGCCGTGGAAGCCGGTCACCATGAAGAACGAGGCGCCGAAGAGCGTCGCGCCCCACGGGTTGCCCCCGACGCGCATGCCGCGCTCGATCAAGTGCGTCCACTCGTAGGCCTGCAGGCTGACGAAGCTCGCGCCGCCGAGGGCGGTCAGGAGCAGGAAGAGCTGCGCCCGGGACCGGTCCCCCGCGCCGAGGCTCTCGAGGGCCTTCACCATGGTCACGCTCGAGCAGATCAGGAGGAACGTCATGAAGGCCGTGAGGTTGATGCCGAGCACGTGATAGGGGTTCGGCCAGTCGAAGCTCGTCGCCCGCATGACGCCGTACGAGGCGAGCAGCACGCCGAAGCCCACCGCGTCGCCCGCGAGGAAGATCCACATCCCGAGCTTGCCCCAGCTCTCGGGTGTGAGCGGAGTCTCGGCGGGCTCGACGGCGGCCCCCGCGCGCATTTCAGCGACCTGGCTCATGTCTCCTCCGATCGGCGTGGGAAGGAATCGTCAATAGAGGTACACCAGCACGTACAGGACGGGCCACACCGCGACCACGAAGTGCCAGTAGACCGCGCACAGGGAGACCGGGGTGGTGCGGTGCGTCCCGAGCCGGCCGGCCCAGACGCCCAGCAGGACCGCGCCGAGCCACGCGAGCGCCCCGACCACGTGGGCGCCGTGGAGCCCGATGAGCGTGTAGAAGGTGCCGCCGTAGGTCCCGGACGACACGCGCAGGCCGAAGCGGAGGAGCCGCGCCCACTCCCAGCCCTGCACGGCGAGGAAGCCCGCCCCCAGGGCCGCGGTCGCGCCGAGCCCGCGGAGGAGGGCCGCGCGGTCGCCCCGCCCGAGGGCCCGCCGGGCGGCGAGCATCGTCGCGCTCGAGGCCAGGAGGCAGAGCGTGTTGAGCGCCGTCACGCCGACCGGCAGCCGCGGCTGCCGCGGCGGCGGCCAGACCTCGGCCTGCGTGCGCAGCACGAAGAAGCCCATCACGAACGCGGCGAACAGCATCGCCTCGGCGCCCAGGAAGACCAGGAGCGCGAGATGGGCGTTGTCGAGCGGCCGGGGTTCAGGCGCGGGCTCGGGGGGGCGCCCGTCGCCGCCGTCCGGGGGCGAGACCGGGGGCGGCGGAAGGCGTCGGGCGCGCTCTTCCCGTGGCGGCGCGAGCAGAGTCGGGGTCATCGGGTCACCACCGGACTCCCACCAAGAGCGTGGCGATCGCGAGGGCCGCCATGACGAGGAGGAGGAGGCGGGCCGCGCGACGGTTCCGCGCCCGGAGGCCGTGCTCAGGGTCGGTGGAGATCATGATTTGTCGAGCGCCAGCAACGCGAGCAGCGCCGGCAGGTAGAGCAGTGACGCGAACAGGACGCGCCGCGCCGCGGCCGGCGACGGCGCGACCGCCTGGGCCGCGCCGCAGGCGAGGAAGAGGAGGCCGAGCACGAGGGCGCCCGCGAAGTAGGTGCCGCCGGCGAGGCCCGAGACCGTCGGCAGGAGCCCGACCGCCAGCAGGGCCAAGCAGCTGAGCACGATCTGCCGCTCAGTCGAGGCCCCGGCCGGGTCGACGACCGGCAGCACCCGGACGCCCGCCCGGGCGTAGTCGTCCCGGTACAAGCGCGCGATCGCGAGCGTGTGCGGCAGCTGCCACAGAAACAGGATGCCGAAGAGGATGCAGGCGCCCGGCGCCAGGTCGCCGCGCGCCGCGACCCAGCCCGTCACCGGCGGGAGCGCACCGGGGACGGCCCCGACGATCATACAGAACGGCGACCGGAGCTTGAGCGGCGTGTAGGCGAAGAGGTAGAGGATGGCGGTCGCGGCGGTGACGAGCGCGGCCAGCCCGCCGACGGCCAGCGCCAGGTAGGCCAGCCCGGTCGCGCCGACGAGCGCGCCGAACCCGAGCGCCTCCGGCGGCTGGAGACGGCCGTCGGGGAGGGGCCGGGTCCGCGTCCGCTGCATGCGCGCGTCCACGTCCCGCTCGAGGTACTGGTTCAGGGCCAGGGTGCCGCCCGCGGCCAGCGCGGTGCCGAGGAGCAGGTGGAGGAGCCGGGCCCGGTCGAGGGCACCCGTCGAGCCCACGTAGAAGCCGACCATCGTCGTGACGAGCACCATCAGGACCACCCGGGGCTTCGCGAGGGCGCAGAGGTCAGTCGCCACCTGGCGCCGCTCGCGCGCCACCGCCTCCGCGACGGTCTCGGTCGGCGGCGTCACGGGGCGCTCCGGAGCGTTACGGTCCCGAGGCGGGTCCCCCTGCGGGCCGGGTCGGCGGCGGCGGCCCCGGCCCGGACGAGCACCGCCAGGAGGGCGGCGGCCTGACCCAGGATCAGCGCGGCCACCAGCCGGTGGGCCACCGGCAGCGCGAGCCCGGTCGCCCGGCCGCCGGGCAGGGCGAGGCCGGAGAAGCGCGCCAGCAAGGCGCCGGCGCCGAGCAGGAGCTGGACGAGGAGCAGGCCGAGGAGCGCCCGCGCCGGCCGCGCGAAGGCCGGCTGGCCCGTCGCCCGGGCCCGCGCCGTGACGATCGGCACGAAGACGAACACGGCGGCCGCCCCCGCCAGGTGGAGGCCGACCCATCCGCCGTGGGTCAGAAGGGCGCCGAGGACGATCTGGATGTAGAGGACGAGGCAGGCCGCGGCCACCAGCGCCCGCAGCGGCCCGCCGGGAGCGGGCGGCGGGGTCGCGGCCCAGCCCCCGCCCGTCACGCAGGCCAGGACGACCATGAGCGCGAAGAACGCCGGCGCGAGGCAGCCGTGGACGATCGCGATCGTCTCCGCCCGGAGCAGGACGCGGAGGCCGCCCAGCACCCCCTGCCCTGCCACGAGGAGCACCGCGGCGACGCCGAGCGCCTGCACCCACCACCGCCGCTCGCCGCGCCAGAGGGCGAGGGCGAGCCCGACCGTGAGCGCGCCCACGACGGCCCCGAGCAGCCGGTGGCTGTGCTCGTAGAGGACACCGCCGACCATCTTCGACCACGGGTAGAGGAACGGGTTGTCGCCGAACGTGGTCGGCCAGTCCGGCACCGCGAGGGCCGAGCCCGTATCCGTGACGAGCCCGCCCGCGAGGATCAGGGCGAGCGTCAACGCCGTCGTCAGACACGCGATCCGATGCGCCAGCACGGGATCGCTAGTGGCGGCCGGCGGGCGCGCGGCCGAGGGCCCGGTTCTGCGGGAGGTAGTCCTCGGAGACCTCGGGCGAGCTGTACTCGTACGGCCCGCGGTAGACGGTCGGCAGCGTCGGCCCCCAGTTGAGGTGGGGCGGCGGCGACGCGGCGGTCCACTCGAGCGTGTTGGCGTTCCACGGATTGAGCGGCGCCTTCGGGCCCTTGACGAGGCTCCAGCAGAAGTTCAGCACGAACGGGATCTGGCCGAGCCCCAGGCAGAACGCCGAGATCGTGATGAGCACGTTCCAGTGCTGGAGCGGCACGAGGAACTCGTACTGCATCGGATTGTAGATCCGGCGCATGTGGCCGGCGAGCCCGATGATGTGCATCGGGAAGAAGGTCAGGTTGAAGAAGATGAACGTCGGCCAGAAGTGCAGGTGGCCGAGGAGCGTGTTCGTCATCCGCCCGAAGATCTTCGGGAACCAGTAGTAGATCGCGGCGAAGGCCCCGAAGATCGAGCCGCCGAAGACCACGTAGTGGATGTGGGCGACGATGAAATAGGTGTCCTGGATGAAGATGTCGACCGGCGTCGAGGCCATGAAGATGCCCGAGAGCCCGCCGATCACGAACATCGACACGAAGGCGAGCGCGTTCAGCATGGGCACCGTGAAGTGGATCTGGCCGCCCCAGAGGGTGCCGAGCCAGTTGAACGTCTTGATGGCCGAGGGCACCGCGATGATCATCGTCGTGATCATGAACGACATGCCGAGCGCGGGGTTCATGCCGGACACGAACATGTGGTGCCCGTAGACGACCCAGGACAGGAACGCGATGCCGATCATCGAGAAGGCCATCGCGTGGTAGCCGAAGACGGGCTTGCGGGAGAAGACCGGGAGGATCTCCGACGCGATGCCCATGGCGGGGAGGATCAGGATGTAGACCTCGGGGTGGCCGAAGAACCAGAACAGGTGCTGCCAGAGCAGCGGCTCGCCGCCGCCCGACGGCAGGAACCAGTGGGTCCCGAGCGTCCGGTCGAAGAGCAGCATGGCGACGGCCGAGGTCAGGACCGGCAGCGCGAGGAGGAGCAGGATGGCGGTGATGAACAGCGACCACACCACGAGCGGCATGCGGAACATCTTCATGCCCGGCGCGCGCATGTTGATGACGGTGGTGATGTAGTTGATCGCGCCCATCATCGACGAGATGCCGAGGACGAAGAGGCTGATGCACCAGAGGTTCTGCCCCCAGTTGACGCCCGTGTAGTCGGGGACGGCCGAGAGCGGCGCGTAGGAGGTCCAGCCGGCGGCGGCGTGCCCGCCGTCGACGAAGAAGCCCGCCAGCATCAGGACGCCCGCCACCGCGCCGACCCAGAACGACAGCATGTTCAGGAACGGGAAGGCCATGTCGCGGGCGCCGATCATGAGCGGGATCAGGAAGTTGCCGAAGCCGCCGGCGAGGACCGGCATGATCACGAAGAAGATCATGATCGTCGCGTGCATCGTGAACATCATGTTGTAGGTTGGCGGGTCGATGACTCCGCCGGTATCCTTCCAGAGCCAGGCCATCCCGGGCACCGGCGACTCCGGCCAGGCGAGCTCCCAGCGGACGAACATCGCCAGCAAGCCGCCGATGATCATCATGAACAGCCCGAGCAGCAGGAACTGGCGGCCGATCATCTTGTGATCGGTCGAGAAGATATAGGTCCGCATGAAGCCGAGCTCGTGGGGCCCGGCGTGCGTCGTCGCGGCGTGTGTGGAGGCGGTGGCGCTCATTTCTTCCCCTTCCCCGGAGCCTTGGTCCCGGCCGCCGGCTGGCCGGCAGCGGCGGCCGCCGGCGCGCCCACGTTCGCGGCGAGCCACTTGGCGTAGTCCTCGGGCGTGTGGGCGTAGGCCCAGCCCCGCATGCCCGAGTGCCCGAAGCCGCAGAGCTCGGCGCACGGGACCTCGTACTTCCCCGGCTTGGTGACCTCGAACCACTGCGGGATGTCGTGGCCCGGCACGGCATCCTGCTTGAAGCGGAAGCTCGGCACGAACAGGCTGTGGATGACGTCCTTGGAGCGGAGGTGGACCACGATCGGTTTGCCGACCGGGAAGTGGATCTCGTTGTCGAAGGTCCGGTCGTCCGCGGTGTCGAACAGGCCGTCCGGCCCCGGGTAGGTCACCTCCCAGTTGAACTGCTTGGCCGTCACCCGGATCTGAACGTCGCTGTCCGGGACGTGCATCTTGATCCGGGACCAGGCGGGCACGGAGAGGAAGGTCAGCACGACCAGGATCAGCGCCGGGACCACCGTCCAGACGATCTCGAGCGTCGTGTTGCCGTGGGTGAACTTCGCCTTCCCGCCGGGCCGGGCGCGGTACCGGATCAGGAACGTGATCATCGCGACCGCGACCAGCACGAACGTCACGCCCGTGATGTAGTAGATGAGCTCGAACAGCCAGTCGATCTCGGCGCCGTACGTCGAGACGTTCTCGGGCAACCACCAGCTCAGCATGCGGTTCAGGCCTCCCCGCCCGGGTTAGGAGCGCGCGCTACTTTTTGAGCTCGACGGCGACTTTGACGGTCTGCCCGGCTTTCACCTCGACCTCCTTCGCCTGCTTGGCGAGGAGCGGGTGCCAGACCTCGATCGGGTGCTTGCCCGGCGGCACGTTCTCGATCTTCGTCACCCCCCGGCCGTCGGTGACCCCGAAGAACGGGTTTGGCACCACCACGATCCAGCCCTGCATCCAGCTGTGCACGTCGCACTGGACCCGCACGACCTCGGGCTTCTCGAGCCTCTCCTTCATCACCTTCTTGAACTTCGGCTGCGCCTTGTTGATCGTCGGGTTGAGCGACGAGAACGTGTGGATGTTGTGCAGGACGCCGTCGGAGTTGAGGATGTCGATCTCGCCCGGCGGCATCGGGAGCACCCGCGGATGGAACTCGCACCCCTTCTGGTCGAGCGCCACGGGCTTGGACGTCGCCGGGCCCTTGGCGTCGGTCACCCACACGAGCGTGTCGGCGAGACCCTTGTTCGGCCCCACCGCGATCTTATCGATCTTCTTTTCCTTCCCGCAGACCTCGACGTCTTTGTTGACTTTGACGTCCTCGATGACGGGGGAGCCGTTGTAGCGGACCTCCACCTCGATCGTCCCTCCAGCCTGAGCGCCGGCCCGGACGGGCAGGCCGACGAACGCCACGGCCGCCACGGTGAGGGCCACGGCACCGACCACTGCGAGTACCTTACGCATCGCCTGCCTCCTCTAAGCGTTTCGCGTCCAGCGCCGCGCCGTGCGGACGATCAGCGCCATCGCAGCAACCGTGAGCAGCGCCACCAGCGGGGGGACCACAAACCGCCGGTTTGATTGCGGTTCTTCCAGCCGCAGATAGTACCACGATGTCAGCGACATTTTGGGCCCGGTCTCGCCCGCCCCGCCGTCCCAGGCCTGAAAGGCAATGGGTACGAAGACGCCCGGCGCGAACGCGGGCGCGTCCTTCCGCACGCGCGCCCGCTTGAGGACGAGCCGGTACTGGCCGTTCCGGAACACGGCCGTCCCGGTCACCTCCGACGCCGTCATCGGCGTGATCTTGGTCGGGCCGTTGGCGGTCGCCTCGGTCGCCCCCTTGCCGTTCTCCCACCGGAGCAGGTAGACACCCTCAGCGTCGTCGCCCATGAGGAAGTAGGGCCGCTCCGGTCCCGCCCCGACCGTCACGGGGAACTGCACGGAGACGGCGTCCGCGTACACGTGCTTTGCCGGGTCCGGCGTCGACTGGGTCGCGTCGTCCCAGGTCAGGTGGAACGCGATCTCCCGGTCGTTGTACGCGGCGCGCACGGCCACCATGTCGACCGCGGGGTTGACGTTGCGCGGGTCGACCGTCACCTGTCCCACGAGGGCGATGTTCTCCGGCGCGATCGTCGTCCAGAAGTCGGCGTTCGGGTCGCCGGGCAGCGCGCCCCGGACGGCCTCGGCCGTCACCAGGGTGGCGTAGTTCGGCGACGCGGGGCCGAGGGAGGCGACGTAGTTGGCGAGGTGCCAGATGTCCTCCGGCTTCTCCACGCTGTCGATGAAGGACGGCATGGGGGTGCCGTTGACGCCGGTGGCCAGGCGCATGGCGATGTCCTGGGGGGTCGGGCCCCCGCGAAACGTCCACCGCTTGGTCAAGTTCGCCGGCTTGATCGGGCGGCCCCAGTCGTCCTTCAGCTCGGGCCGTGAGGGTCCGTCCGCCCGCCCCTCGGTCCCGTGGCACTTGTTGCACTCGATCGCCTCGAACATCTCGCGGCCGCGCTTGACCGACTCCGGCGACGGGCCGACCGTCGGGGGAAGCGCCTGTGGCGTTGGCGCCTCCTTGAACCGGTCGGGCGCGAAGGTCTTGACGTAGGCGACGACGTTCCGGCGATCCGTCTCGGAGAGCTCCCCCCAGGCCGGCATGTAGGTGCCGGGCATGCCGTCGGTGATGACGGCCAGGAGATCCTGGTCGGAGGGGGCCTTGGTGGAGGTCGTCCGGATCTTGAAGACGCCCGTCGTGAAGTCGCGGGGCCGGGGATCGAGGAGCTCGGCGGCGGGCCCGTTGCCGTCGCCCTTCACCCCGTGACACGGAGCGCAGCGGCGATCGTAGAGATCCCGGCCCCGGTTCGCGTCGCCGGTCGCCGCCCACCCGGCCGGCGTCGCCACGACCGCCGCGAGCAGCGAGAGCAGGGCCGCCAGAAGCCACGCGGACCGCCGGCCGCCGGTCGTCGCCCCGGCGCCCCTCGTCACTTCGCCTCCCAGCGGCGGGGGTGCTGGCCAGTCGCGTCGTAGAGGTACAGGATCACCTGCCAGATCCGGGTCTCGTCCAGGCGATCTTCCCAGGCCGGCATCGCCGAGCTCCAGGGCCCCGATTCCTTCGGCAGCCCGGGTCCCCCCTTGGCGATGCGCCAGAAGAGGTAGGACTCCTGGAGCATGGCGATCGTCCCCGGGTCCTGGAAGTTGGCCGGGGGCGGATTCAGGGCGGGCGCGAAGCGGCCGTGGCCATCCAGGTTGTCGCCGTGGCAGTACACGCAGTTCCGGATATAGGTCTCGCCCCCGGCGGCGACCTCTTTCCGGAGCGTCGCCTCGTCCTTGCGGAGCGGGTTGTCGAGCCCCTGGATGCTGAGCTCCTTGCCGCGGAACTGGATCGACGCCGGCGGCGCGGGGTGCACGGCGCGGAGCTCGGGTGGTGCCTCGGGGCGGGCGGCGGCCTGGGAGTAGGCGTAGTAGCCGACGAGGAGGGGGATCACGATCATGAGCGCGCCCCGGAGCACGCGCCGGTCGGGGTCCACGAGCGTCGACCGGATCGGCGCCAGGAACGAGCGCCAGGAGTCTGTGTCCGACGAGACGTAGATGAAGACGGCGGCCAGCACCACGAACATGTAGATCTTGATCACGCTCCACGGCACCGGCGGCTGGATGCCGAAGCGGAGGGCGCAGAACGCGAGCACGACGACGACGGCGGCCTGGAGGAAGCGGGACCGGAAGAGGTTCATCCGCGCGTCACTTGAGCGTTAGCAGGAAGGCCACGAGGTCGACGTACTCCTTGGCGGTCAGCATCTGGCCGAAGGTCGGGGGCATGACGCCCTTCGGGTACCCGGGCACCGTGCCCATGGCGGCCGGGTTCAGGATCTTGCCCATGATGTACTGGGGCGTCTGGATCTTCGCGATCTGGGTGAGGTCCGGCCCGATCTTCCCGGCGGCGATCTTGTCGACGGTGTGGCAGGTGAAGCAGATCGCCTTGCCCGTGAACAGCGCCTGGCCGGCCTTCGGGTCGCCGGGGAGCGTGAGCTCGGCCGCCGCGGTGCCGCCGCCGGCGGGGGCGCCGGCGGTCTTCGGGATGTCGTCGAGCTTGGCGTCGATCGTCCCCCCGAGCGATTCGAGAAACGCGACGAGGGCCCAGAGTTCCGAGCGGTTGAGCCCGATGGGGGGCTTGTCGACCTTCGGCATGATGGGCGGGTAGCCCTCGACCAGATACGCCTGCGGCTCGAGCAGCGACTCGATCAGGTACTGCTTGGCGGTGTAGCCGGGCTTGCGGTGCGCCGCCCGCGCCCCCACTCCGGCGAGGTCGGGCGCGCGCGTCCCCTTCTCGCCGATCTTGTGGCAGATCTCGCACGTGCCCTTGGTGTGGAAGATCTCCTCGCCGAGCTTCACGAGCTGCGTCGGCGAGACGTCGCCGCCCTCGAGCGACAGCTCCGCGGGCGGCTTGGACTCGATCTGCGGGATCGAGTTGGCGAAGTAGGTGTAGGAGCCCATGATCACGAGGGCGAAGGCGCTGAGCTTGGCCCCGACGGGGACCCGCATCGTCAGCGGCGGGGCGCGCGGCTGCCGGAGCCCGCCGCCGCGACGACCGGCGGGTGCGCCCCGGCCTCGCCACGTTCGGACAGGCCGCCCAGCCAGAAGATGAACATGACGAAGGCGAAGAAGACGATGGTGACGAGCGTGATCATGTTCGACGCGTAGCCGAGCGCCGGCGTCACCGCGTCGACCGAGGTATCCCGCATCACGCCGTAGACGTGCCAGTACTGCCGGATACCCGACCGTGCGAAGCCCATGAGCCCCATGAGCCAGGTGAACGTCACCGCGAGCAGGATGAGGACGTACTGCGAGCGCGGCGGGATCTGGCCCCAGCGGATCGGGCCGGTCGACCGCGCCCCGCGAAACATCGGGACGTCGATCGTCATGACGAGCACGATCGCGCCCAGCACGGCGCCGACCTGGTAGACGGAGAACCCGATGCGGACGATCGACTCCACGAAGTAGCCGTAGACGCCGTAGAAGACGACGATCGCCGCCGCCACGACGAACGCCGCCCACTGGATCGCCATGCCGGTGAGCACCCAGGGCCGGATCGAGAGCTTGTTGGCGCGCCGGTAGAGCACGTACGAGAGGAACGTCGTCAGGATCATCAGGTTGACGGCGGTGTTCTTCGCGGACATGACGCCGAAGACGCCAAGGAGCGGGTGATGGGTGCCGCCCATCGCGCGGGCCTCCTGCAGGGTCACGATCAGGCTGTGGGGCGTCGCCCACACCATGAAGCCCAGGGCCAGGATGCAGAGCATGTACGGAATGTACTTCCGATAGCGCTCGGAGCCGGGGATGCGCTCCATGCCAAGCCAGAGGTAGTAGTTGTTGCCGAAGAACAGGACCCCGATCAGGATCGCCTGGATGATCCAGAGCCACGACATGAAGCCGCCCATCATCGTGATGCCCATGGTCTGGTTGAAGGCGTAGATCTCGCGGCCGAGCCAGTAGCCGGCGAACGGGAGCACGATGAACGCCGAGAGCGCGACGAAGTTGGCGATGTAGCCCATCCAGTCGTAGCGCGCGCGCTCGTCGTCGGTCTCGGCGTTCAGGAAGCGGAAGGCGGCGTAGGCGCCGGCGATGGTGCCGCCGAAGACCAGGTTGGCGATGAGGCGGTGGACGTTGATCGGCATCCAGGTGGCGTTGTGGATCGCCCCCCACACGCTCCCCTTGAGCGCGCCCGACTCGGTGATGCCGGTCGGCGACATCATGAACGTCAGCCACGAGTTGGCGATGAAGAGGATGGCGATGCCGAAGAGGTTGCTCACGACCCCCAGGCTCACGTGCAGCCATTTCCGCGGGCCCGACAGCCAGTTCCAGCCGTAGTACCAGAGGTACACGCTGAACGTCTCGGCGAAGAAGAGCAGCGCGTAGATCCAGTACGTGGTGACGAAGATGTTGGTCATGAACGCCCAAAAGCGCGGGTAGAAGCCGACGAAGAGGAAGAGGAGCAGGGCGCCGAGGAGCGCGGTGGTGGAAAAGGCGGCGAACACGAGCTTCACGAACTCGTGCGACAGCCAGTCGTACTTGGCGTCGCCGGTCCACCAGCCGATGATCTCGATGATCACCGCGAAGACCGGCACGCCGAGGATGAACGCGGCGAAGTTGAGGTGGAGTTGCGCCACCGCCCACACCGCGAGCCGCGAGCCGATGAGCGGGAAGGCCCGGTAGGCGGGCTCCCGCGCCAGTTCCTGGGCGGCGGCCGGGAGCGCGTGGGTGAGAAGCGCGAGGAAGAGGACGGTGGCTGCAGCGTGCCCGACGCGGCGTCGAGTGGCTGCCGAGGTCATCGCGGAATGCCCCCCGGTTCGAGGTGCACTCTGTCTAGCGGACCAGGATTGTTCCCAAAGTCACATGACGTTGTAGTCAAAACGTCCTAGCGTGTCAAGAAGCAAATGTTCCGCGGGTTTGACAGCGCAAAAGGCCGCGGCGTAGCATGGGACGGCGGGCATGAAACCCAACACCACCCAGCGCATCCAGTTCTCGCTGATCTACGTCCTGGTGGGAGCGGTCGTCCTCTCGCTGCTCCAGAGCTGGTTCGTCGCGCCGCGCACCGTCGAGCTCCCCATGTCGAAGTTCCTCGAGCTCGTGCGCGAGAACAAGATCGAGAGCGTGTCGCTCACCGAGCGCGAGATCACCGGGCGCGCCAAGCCGAGCGCCCTGCCAGAGCCGCCCGCCGCCCGGGCCGACCAGCTGCGGCGCCTGCTCGGCTCGGACGACAACGTCCGCCGGTTCACGGTCACGCGCATCCCCGGCGTCGACGACTCGCAGCTCCTGACGCTCCTCGAGACGCACCACGTGGAGTTCTCCGGGCGCGTCGAGAACACGCTCTGGCGGGACCTGCTCTTCGGCTGGGTGATCCCGCTCGCGCTCATGGCCGGCATCTGGATGCTCATCATGCGACGGGTGGGCGGCGGCGCCACCCAGGCGCTGTCCTTCGGCCGCTCGAAGGCGAAGATCTACGACCGCAAGGAGCTGAAGACCACCTTCCTCGACGTGGCCGGGGCCGACGAGGCGAAGGCCGAGCTGGTCGAGATCGTCGACTTCCTGCGGAACCCGAAGAAGTACCAGCGCCTCGGCGGCCGGATCCCCAAGGGCGTGCTGCTCGTCGGCCCGCCCGGGACCGGCAAGACCCTGCTGGCGCGGGCGGTGGCCGGCGAGGCCGACGTGCCGTTCTTCTCGATGTCCGGCTCCGAGTTCGTGGAGATGTTCGTCGGCGTCGGCGCCTCGCGCGTGCGGGACCTGTTCGAGCAGGCCAAGAGCAAGGCACCCTGCATCGTGTTCATCGACGAGCTGGACGCCGTCGGCAAGTCGCGCGCGGGCAGCATGGGGTTCGTCGGCGGCCACGACGAGCGGGAGCAGACGCTGAACCAGCTCCTCGCCGAGATGGACGGCTTCGACTCCTCCAAGGGCGTGATCCTCATGGCGGCGACGAACCGGCCCGAGGTGCTGGACCAGGCGCTGCTCCGGCCGGGCCGCTTCGACCGGCAGATCGTCGTCGACAAGCCTGACCTCAAGGGCCGCGAGGCCATCCTCCGCCTGCACGCCCGCTCCGTCGTGCTGGCGCCCGCGGTCGACCTCGGCAGCATCGCCGCGCGGACGCCCGGCTTCGCGGGCGCGGACCTCGCCAACATCGTCAACGAGGCCGCGCTCCTCGCCGCCCGCAAGGGCAAGGACGCCGTCGAGATGACCGACTTCGAGGAGGCGATCGATCGCGAGATCGCCGGCCTGGAAAAGCGGAGCCGCGTGCTGTCCGAGAAGGAGCGAGACATCGTCGCCCACCACGAGATGGGGCACGCGCTCGTCGCCGCCTCGGTGGCGCACGCGGACCCCGTCCACAAGGTGACGATCATCCCGCGCGGCGTCGCCGCGCTCGGGATGACCTACCAGCGGCCGACCGAGGAGCGGTTCCTGATGACGAAGAGCGAGCTCGAGGACCGCATCGCGGTGATGCTGGGGGGGCGGGTGGCCGAGGAGCTCGTGTACGGCGAGGTCTCGACCGGAGCCCACAACGACTTCGAGCGGGCCTCGGAACTCGCGCGCCTCATGGTCATGAAGTACGGCATGTCCGAGCGCCTGGGCCTCGTCACCTTCGGCGAGCGCGCGGCCCCGTTCCTCAAGACGCCGGCGGCCGGCTGGAGCGGCGAGCGCGACTACAGCGAGGAGACCGCCCGGATGATCGACGAGGAGGTCCGCGGCATCATCGAGCGCATCCACGAGCGGGTCCGCGGCATCCTCACGGCCCGGAAGGCAGCCCTGATCGCGGCGGCGGCGGAACTCAAGCGCACGGAGACGCTGGAGGGCGAGCAGCTCCGGCGACTCCTGGCCGGGGAGGCGATGGGGCGGGCGCGATGATCTGTCTCTCGCGCCGCACGCTCGCGGTCGTCCTGACGCTCGCGGTGATGCTCGGCATCGTGGTCGGCGGGCGCGCCGCCTCCCGGGGCGAGGCCCCGCGCGCGCCCGCGACCGATACCGCGCCGCTGCCCGCGGTCTCCGCCCAGATCCCGCTCCAGTCGAACACGTTCGCCAGGATCGCCGAGGCGATCAAGCCGGCGGTGATCAACATCAACACGATCAGCCGGGGCGGGGCCCTCGGGCGCACGCCCTTCGAGGAGTTCTTCGGCGAAGAGTTCTTCAAGCGGTTCTTCGGCGAGCTCCCCGAGCGCATCCCGCAGCGCAGCCTCGGCTCCGGCGTGGTCGTCGACCCGTCCGGCATCGCGCTGACGAACGCGCACGTGATCGAGGGCGCGACGTCGATCGAGATCATCAGCCCCGACGGCCGCAAGCACAAGGCGAGGGTCATCGGCGCCGACAAGAAGACCGACCTCGCGGTGCTGAAGCTCGACGACGGCCGCGGCAGCTTCCCCGCCGCCCGGCTCGGCGACTCCGATCGGGTCCAGGTGGGCGACTGGGTCCTCGCCGTGGGCTCGCCGTTCGGGCTGCAGGCGACGGTGACCGCCGGGATCATCAGCGCCAAGGCGCGGCAGATCGGCCAGGGGCCGTTCGACGACTTCCTCCAGACCGACGCCGCGATCAACCCGGGCAACTCCGGCGGTCCGCTCGTCAACCTGGCCGGCGAGGTGATCGGCATCAACACCGCGATTGTCGCCGGCGGCACCGGCATCGGCTTCGCCATCCCGTCGAATATGGCGAGGCGGATCTACGGAGAGCTGCTCGCCAAGGGCAGGGTGACGCGCGGCTGGCTCGGCGTCTCGATCCAACCGCTCACGCCGGAGCTCGCGCGGTCGTTCGGCGCCAAGGACAGCCGGGGCGTCCTGGTCTCCGACGTCATGCGCGACAGCCCGGCGGCCAAGGCGGGGCTCCAGACCGGCGACATCCTGCTCGAGTTCGACGGCAAGAGGCTCGAGGGGCCGGGCGACCTGCAGCGGGCGGTCGGCCTGGCGCCGCCGGGCACGACGGCCCGCACAAGGGTCTGGCGCGACCGCGGCGAGAAGACGCTCGACCTCAAGATCGGCGACGCGCCGGACGACCGAGAGGTCGCCGCGCGCGGGGGCCGCGGCCGAAACCTGCTCGGTCTCGACGTGCGCCCGATCACGCCCGACGTCGCCCGCCAGCTCAACCTGCGCTCGACGGAGGGCGTGGTCGTCGCCGACGTCGAGGACGGCAGCGCCGCCGCCGACGCCGGCGTCCAGCGCGGCGACGTCATCCGCGAGGTCAACCGCGAGCGGGTCGGCGGCCTCCCCGACTTCGAGCGGCTGACCCGGAACCTCAAGGAGGGCGATCGGCTGACCGTGCTGCTCCAGCGCGGGCCGATGTCGCTCTACGTGGCCTTCACGATCACCACGGGGTGAGAGCCCCGCCCCGCCGGCCCACCCGCGCCGTCTGGGGGCCGCCCGCGACCGTTCAGCTGCCCGCCTCGACCTGCCAGAAGTTCGGATACCGGGTGACGAACCCCGACGCGTCGACCTCGAGCTCGGTGACGAACCGGCCGCCCGCACTCTCGTACCGGTAGGTCGCGACATCGATGCGGCGGTAGAGCGGCTCGAGGGTCAACTCGGGGAAGCCGAGCCACGCCGCCCGCACCTCCGCCCCCTGCCCGACGGCCAGGCCGAGCCGGCGAATCGGCAGCAAATTGGTGGACGGGCTGAAGCCGAGGTCCAGGTCGATGCAGCCCGCCACGGCGGGACAGGCTCTCCCGTTGAGCCGCCACTGGCGCGCCGAGTCGACCGAGACCTCGACCTCGACCGTCTCCCCTCCGATCCAGCCCGACACCCTCCCGGACACCGTTCGCCACCCGGCGTCGCAAACCACCACGTAGTCCAGCCGGCACGGCCGTCGCGTGTGGGCGAACACCGCCGTTCCGCTCAGCTGCCAGGCGGACTGGCGCCCGACCAGTCGGCCGGACTCATGGCCAGGCCGATCCAGTCTGCGCCAGAGGATCGACTGGCCTGCCACGGCGTCCTCCCCTCGACCCCCGTCGGCTCCCGGCGGGGCTCGGCCGGCCGGCTGACTCGTCTGCTACAATTCCGTTGGGAGCCGCCGCCGGCGGCTCGATTCGCGAGATGGCGCTAGAATATAAGGACTATTACAAAATCCTCGGCGTCGACAAGAACGCCGACGAGAAGGCGATCAAGCAGGCCTACCGCCGGCTTGCGCGAAAATACCATCCTGACCTGAACAAGGGCACGGGATCGGCGGACCGCTTCAAGGAGATCAACGAGGCGAACGAGGTCCTCTCTGATCCCGAGAAGCGCCGGCGCTACGACACGCTCGGTCCCGACTGGCAGCGGTACGCGGCGGCCGGCGCCCAGACCCAGCAGGGGCCGTTCCCGGGCGGGGTCCACGTCGAGTACTCTGGCGACCTCGGGGATCTCGGGGGGTTCTCGGACTTCTTCCGGACGATCTTCGGCGACCTCGGGGCCCGCCGGGCGGGAGGCGGCGCCGACATCTTCGAGCAGCTCGGCGGCGGCCGGGCTCGGGGCGCGGCGCGAGGGCGCGGCCAGGACGTGCAGGCCTCGGTCGAGATCACGCTCGAGGAGGCCTTCCACGGCACCCGGAAGACCTTCTCGCTCGAGCTCGACGAGCCGTGCGCGACCTGCGGCGGCTCGGGCAACGCCGACGGCCGCCCCTGCCCGACGTGCGACGGCCGCGGCTGGCAACGGTCCCGCCGCGACCTCGACGTGAAGATCCCCGCCGGCGTGAAGACGGGCTCCCGCGTTCGGGTGTCGGGCGAGGGCGGAAGCGGCGCCGGCGGGGGTCGCGGCGATCTCTACCTGACCGTCACCGTGGCGGCGCACCCGTTCTTCGAGCGACGCGGCGACGACCTGCACGTCGAGCTGCCGATCACGGCCCCGGAGGCCGCGCTCGGCGCCACCATCGACGTGCCGACGCTCAAGGGCAAGGTCTCCATGAAGATCCCGCCCGGTACCGGCAGCGGACGGACCTTCCGCCTGCCGGGCTACGGGATGCCGCGGCTCAAGGGCCGCGGTGCCGGCGACGAGTTGGTACGAATCAGGATCGTCGTGCCCTCGAGCCTCACCGCGGAGGAGCGGGCGCTCTACGAGAAGCTCAAGGCGCTCCGGGCGGACAACCCGCGCGCCTACCTCGGCTAAAGGGGACCACCATGGCGGCGAGATTCGACAAGTTCACGGTGAAGGCGCAGGAGGCGGTGCAGGCCGCCCAGTCGATCGCGGACCAGCTGAGCCACCAGGCGGTCGAGCCCGAGCACCTGCTGCTGGCGCTGATCCAGCAGCAGGAGGGCGTGGTCAGCCCGCTCCTCGCCAAGCTCGGCGCGCCCGCCGACGCGATCCGGCGGCAGGTGGAGGCCGAGCTCGCCAAGGCGCCGAAGGTGCGGGGCGCCGCCGGCGCCTACGGCACCCCGCGCCTCCGGGCGATCTTCGAGCGGGCCCATCAGGAGGCCGAACGGCTCCGGGACGAGTACGTCTCGACCGAGCACCTGCTGATCGCGATCGCCCAGGAGCGCGACGGGGCCGCCGGCCGGGTGCTCGCCGCCAACGGCGTCACCGCCGAGGCGATCTACCGGGCCCTCGTCGACGTGCGCGGCACGCAGCGTGTCACCGACGCCAACCCCGAAGAGAAGTACCAGGCGCTCGAGCGCTACTCGCGCGACTTGACGGACCTCGCGCGCAAGGGCCGCCTCGACCCCGTGATCGGCCGCGACGAGGAGATACGCCGTGTGATCCAGGTGCTCTCGCGGCGCACGAAAAACAACCCCGTGCTGATCGGCGAGCCCGGCGTCGGCAAGACCGCGATCGTGGAGGGGCTCGCCCAGCGCATCGTGAGCGGCGACGTGCCCGAGGGCCTCAAAGGGAAGCGTCTGGTCGCCCTCGACATCGGCGCCATCATCGCCGGCTCAAAGTACCGCGGCGAGTTCGAGGACCGGCTGAAGGCCGTGCTGAAGGAGATCACCGAGTCCGAGGGGCAGGTCATCTGCTTCATCGACGAGCTGCACACGATCGTCGGCGCCGGGGCCGCCGAGGGGGCGGTCGACGCCGCCAACCTCTTGAAGCCCCCGCTCGCCCGCGGCGAGCTCCGGTGCATCGGGGCGACGACGCTCGACGAGTACCGGAAACACGTCGAGAAGGACGCGGCGCTCGAGCGGCGCTTCCAGCCGGTCATGGTGCGCGAGCCCTCGGTCGAGGACACGATCGCGATCCTGCGCGGGCTCAAGGAGAGGTACGAGGTCCACCACAAGGTGAAGATCAAGGACGCCGCGCTCGTGGCGGCCGCCGTGCTCTCGCACCGGTACATCAGCGACCGCTTCCTGCCCGACAAGGCGATCGATCTCGTCGACGAGGCGGCCTCCCGGCTCCGGATCGCGATCGACTCCATGCCGCCGGAGATCGACGAGATCGACCGGCGGATCATGCAGCTCCAGATCGAGCGGGTGTCCGTCGCCCGCGAGACGGACGAGGTGTCGCGGGAGCGGCTGGCCAAGCTCGACGAGGAGCTCGCCGCCCTCGCGGACAAGGCTCAGGGCCTCAAGGCCCGCTGGCAGGCCGAGAAGTCGGCGATCATGCGCGTCGGTAAGATCAAGGAGGAGATCGAGTCAACCCGACAGGCAATGGCCGAGGCCGAGCGTCGGGGCGACCTCAACCGGGCGGCCGAACTACGCTTCGGCACCCTCCTGGCCCTCGAGAAGCAGCTCGAGACGGAGAACACCCGACTGGCCGAGCTGCAGAAGACCGGCCGCATGCTGCGCGAGGAGGTCGACGAGGAGGACATCGCGCTGACCGTGGCCAAGTGGACGGGCATCCCGGTCACGCGCCTCCTGGAGGGCGAGGTCGAGAAGCTTGTCCGGATGGAGGCACGGCTGGCGCAGCGGGTGGTCGGCCAAGAGGAAGCGATCCGCTCGGTGTCGAACGCGGTGCGGCGCGCCCGGTCGGGGCTGTCGGATCCCAACCGCCCCATCGGCTCGTTCCTGTTCCTCGGCCCGACCGGCGTCGGCAAGACCGAGCTCGCACGCGCGCTCGCGGAGTTCCTCTTCGACGACGAGCGGGCGATGATCCGCATCGACATGTCGGAGTACATGGAGAAGCACACGGTGGCGCGACTCATCGGCGCGCCCCCGGGTTACGTCGGGTACGAAGAGGGCGGTCAGCTCACGGAGGCCGTCCGGCGCCGCCCGTACTCGGTCGTGCTCTTCGACGAGATCGAGAAGGCGCACGGCGATGTATTCAACGTGCTGCTGCAGCTCCTGGACGACGGGCGTCTCACCGACGGACAGGGGCGCACCGTCGACTTCCGGAACACCGTCGTCATCATGACGTCAAACCTCGGCAGCCACATCTTCCGCGAGTACGAGAAGCCCGAGAAGGTCCGTCCGCTGATCATGCAGGAGCTCCGCAACGCGCTGCGCCCGGAGTTCCTGAACCGGATCGACGAGGTCGTGATCTTCTCGCCGCTCGGCCGGACGGAGATCGCGCGGATCGTCGACATCCAGGTCGGGCACCTCCGGCGGCGGCTCGCCGACAAGCGCATCGACCTCGAGCTCACCGAGGCGGCCAAGACCCTCCTCGCGCGCGAGGGCTACGACCCGACCTTCGGCGCCCGCCCGCTCAAGCGGACGATCCAGCGGCTGATCCAGGACCCGCTCGCGCTGCGGTTGCTGCAGGGCGAGGTCGCCGAGGGCGACACCGTGACCGTGGACGCCGTCCGGGACGAGATCGTCTTCCGCCGCACGGTTCGCGCCGAGGCCGTCTGAGTCGCGGTCGGTGAAGTCGCCCTCAGCCCCCGAGGCGGGACGACCGACGCCGACCTAGCCGCCCTTCGTCGCCGCGGCGGCGCGGCGCCTCATCTCGTCGGGCGGCACGTCCTCTATGTGGGTGGAGACGTGCCAGCGGTGCCCGAAGGGATCTTCGATCGTCCCCGATCGGTCGCCGTAGAACTTGTCCCCGACCGGCTCGAGGAGCTTGGCCCCCGAGGCCACGGCCGTCTTCACCGTGCCGTCGACGTCCTCGACATAGAGCAGGACGCTCACCGGCGAGCCTCCGAAGGCCCGAGGCCCGCGTGTTCCTATCCCCGGATGCTCGTCGGCGAGCATGATCACCGAGTCGCCGATGCTGATCTCGGCGTGCCCCACCTTCCCGCCGGGCGCGGGCATCCGCATCCCCTCCGTGGCCCCGAAGACCCGCTTGTAGAAGTCGAGGGCCTTCGCCGCCCCCTCGACGATCAGGTAGGGGGTCGCGCTGTGATACCCCGAGGGGATAGGCTTCACCTTGGTCTTGGTTTTTGTTTTGGTCTTGGTTTTGGTCATTTCGTGTCCTCCCTGCGCCCCGCTCGGGGGCTCGATTCTTCGCGGGCTCCTCGTTCACCTCGCATCCCCTCCAGGTGCTCAGGCGGATCGTGAGCGGGGAGGTCGGTCACGCCGACGCGGGCGGCCGGTCCCGTGCGCTCTCGCCCATGCCGCCAGCGGGGCCGTCAAGAGCTCTCGACCGGCTCCCAACGCCCGGACCGGGCGGAGCGATAGCCGGCATCGATGATCGCGTTCACCACGTAGCCATCCTCGAAGGTTTCCGCGAACGGCGCGCCCGTGCGCAGCGCGTCGACGAAGTGCTTGAGATGGCCGACATAGCCGTACGTGAACGGCTCTTCGGCCACGGGCTGGATCCAGCCGGTAGTCGCCGGCGCCTTCTCGAGGACGTAGCCCGCGTCCCGGAGGGCGAAGGCGCGGATCCCGGTCGCGCCGGTGATGTCGGTGTAGATCGTCCCCTCGCGGCCGGTGATCTCGTTACGGAGGTCGAGGCCGTGGCGGGTGATCCAGTTCACCTCGACCTGGGCCATCTTCCCGCCGTCGAAGCGGATCAGCATGACCGCCGTGTCCTCGAGCGGGGTCTGGTGGACGAGCGTCCCCGTCCACGCGAAGACCTCGACCGCCCGCGGCTTGTCCAGCATGAAGCGCGAGAACTCTACGTTGTGGCTCCCGAGAAGGAGGAGCGGCCCGCCCCCGGCCAGTTCGGGATCCCAGTTGTACGGCGAGTGCGAGCCGAAGTGCGCCTCCCGAGACTTCACCATCACGACCTCGCCGATTGCGCCGCGATCGACCAGCTCCTTGGCCCTCACGAGCGCGGGGGTGAAGACTTCAGTCTCCAGATACCCGTGGCGCACGCCGCGCGCGCGGACGGCCTCGAGCATCGTGCGCGCCTCGGCGGCGGTCCGCCCGAGGGGCTTGGTGCAGAGCAGGCTGCGCCCGGCCTCGGCGAGGCGGAGGCAGACGTCCTGGTGGCGAAACGTCGGCAGGCCCACCACGTAGAGGTCGACGCCGTCGAGCTGGATCAGGTCGTCCAGACGATCGGTCGCCCGCGGGATGTTCCACTTTTTGGCAAAGGCCTGCGCGCGCTCCTCGGTCCTCGAGTAGACCGCGACGACCCGCTGGTGCGGGACGTACGCGAGCGCCTGCATGTAGAAGTCGGCAACGAAGCCCGCACCGAGCAGCGCCAGAGTGACCTCGTCCGTGGTGCGTGACCTCGTCATCGTTCTCCCCCGGTGTGGCTTCCCGGGAGTGTATACTACGCCTCCGTTTTGGGCATCGTCCGAGGCCGACCGCCGGCGCACGACCCCGCCGACAGGCGGGCGGGCGATTGTGTTTCTGTCCCAGGCTCGCGGGAGGAGACCATGGCGACATTGATCACCGGCGGTACGGGCCTGATCGGCGCGTGTCTGGCCGAGAAGCTCCTCGCCCACGGCGAGCGCGTGGTGTTGTTCGATCTCGCGATCGCCGAGCGGCGGATCGCGCCGCTCAGGTCCCACGGCGACCGACTGCAGGTCGTGCAGGGCGACGTGCAATCGGTCGTCGCCCTGCTCGACGTCGTGCGCGCCCATGGCGTGACCGCGATCGTCCATCTCGCATACCTGCTCGGGCACGCATGCAACCGATCCCCCGAGCGAGCGACCCGGGTGAACATCCTGGGCACCGTGAACGTGCTCGAGGCGGCGCGCCTCTCCGGTCTCGAGCGGGTGCTGCTCGCCAGCTCAATCGCCGTGTACGGTTCCGACGAGGAGTACGCGCCGGGGGAGCGCCCGCTCCGGGAGGACGTGTCCCTCCGTGTCGCCTCCGGGCTGCCGATTTACGGCGGCGGGAAGCTCTACCTCGAGCACCTGGCCCGGAACTACGCCGAGCAGTACGGACTCACCGTGGCCGGGCTCCGCCCGAGCATCGTCTACGGCTGGGGGCGCGAGAGCGGCAGCAGCGCGTTCACTGGCGAGATGATCGACCGCGCCGCGGTCGGGCAGCCGGGGCGGGCGGAGTTCGGCGACGCGCGCGTGAGCCTCGTGTACGTCGAGGACGTCGCGGAGCAGTTCCAGGCCCTCCTCGACGCGGACCCGCGGGTCGTCGCGCGCCGGCGCTTCTTCAACACGGGCGGCGACACCTGCACCGTGCGCGAGCTGGTCGCGATCGTCCAGCGCCTTGTCCCGGGAGCCCAGATCGCGGTCGCGTCAGCCGGGGAGACCCACATTGCGGGGCTGGCGGCGAGCGTCTCAGACCGATCGCTGGAAACCGAGATCGGCTATAAGCGCCGGTTCACCCCCCTCGAGGTCGGGGTGCGCGCGCAAATCGACACCGCCCGCGCCCGGGCCGGGCTTCCGCCGCTCGCCAGGTAAACCGCTCGACAAGCCGGCAGTGACCGGCCGCTACTGCAACAGGGGCTGGTCGCTCGTGGCGCCCCACTGGACCTGCTGGAGCGCGCCGTCGCTCGAGCGCACGATGTACCAGATCCCGGTGCTCGGGCGGAAGACGGCGATGTCGGCCTTGCCGTCGCCGTCGTAGTCGCGGGGGACAGCGATGTCGCCACCCGCTCCCCACTGGACCTGCTGGAGTGCGCCGTCGCTCGAGCGCACGACGTACCAGATCCCGGTGCCGGGGCGACGGACGGCGACGTCGGCCTTGCCGTCGCCGTCGTAGTCGCCGGGGACCGGAATATCTCCGGAAACTCCCCACTGGACCTGCAGGAGCGCGCCGTCGCTCGAGCGCACGATGTACCAGATCCCGGTGCTCGGGCGATAGACGGCGAGGTCGGCCTTGCCGTCGCCGTCGTAGTCGCCGGGAACGGGCGCGTCGTTAGCCGCTCCCCACTGGACGTGCTGCAGCGCACCGTCGCTCGAGCGCACGATGTGCCAGATCCCGGTGCTCGGGCGATAGACGGCGATGTCGGCCTTGCCGTCGCCGTCGTAGTCGCGGGCCAGGGGGATGTCGCCAGTCACCCCCCACTGGACCTGCTGCAGCGCGCCGTCGCTGGAGCGGAGGATGTACCAGACGCCGGTGCTCGGGCGAAAGACGGCGATGTCCGCCCGGCCGTCGCCATCGTAGTCGCCGGGGACGGGAATGTCTCCGGCAATTCCCAACTGAACCTGCTGCAGCGCGCCGTCGCTGGAGCGGAGGATGTACCAGACGCCGGTGCTCGGGCGGAAGACGGCGATGTCGGCTTTGGCGTCACCGTCAAAATCCGGTCTGGCAGCGGGAGCCGGATTGGCGAACTCGAGCCTCGCGATGTAGGTTCGCCAAGGCGCCGACGCGGTCGACCCCATATACTCCCCACTCACCCAGACAGAGACGGGGACCGTAGGGTCAACGGCTGCGCCGGCGTAATCTCCCATCCGGCCCGACGCGGAGGTCTCGGCTCCACTGCCGGTGCGAACCCCGACCGAGGGCCTGAGCGTGTTGAGCGGGTCGGTGGCCAGCCTGCCGGCCACGCGCACGCTGGCGAAACTATTTGCCGATGAACTCGTGAAGACGACATGTAGGTTCCCTGCGGCGTCGGGGCGGAGCGCGGGGAAGGAGTAGTACTCGCCAGTGGCTCCGAAGGACATGTCCTGCCGCACGCTCGACGTGTCCGTGCGAACCTCGATCAGCCGGAGACAGCTTCGAACCTCTGTGTCCCCAGGCGGGGCGCACGCCTCGTTGCCCGCGACCCAGAGGGAGTTCTTCTGCCACGCGACGCTCAGGACTCGGTCATCGTTCGTGTCGAGGACGACGGTGGAGCCGGCTTGGGGCGCCGCAGGGGGCGAAGTCCACGCGCGGATCGGGAGAGAAACCGAAGAGACCGTGACTGGTGCCACTCCCGGAATCCCGCTGATCGTCAAGAGGGTGAGGGTATCGCTTTCCCCAGAATGCGTCGCCAGGTAGAGGTCGCTGGTACTCCCGAGGGCCTGGGCGGGCTCCACGGTGAACGCGGAGGGATCGGGTGCCCGTCGGACGAGCGCTACTGGCGACGCGCACCCCGCGAGCAAGTCGGCCTTCTTCAGGACGTAG